>Ga0065721_10004578_pt1 | contig 24385 bp, 18 predicted proteins | sample Mesricmetagenome_FD_59108 | JGI IMG/M metagenome (GOLD analysis project Ga0065721, IMG submission 59108) | Mesophilic microbial community from rice straw/compost enrichment Sample: eDNA_1 v2 (version 2) | ecosystem: Engineered > Solid waste > Grass > Composting > Bioreactor | place: USA: Davis...
CCGGGGACGGTTTCAAGGGGATTTTCGGGCGCGAATTCTCTCACGAATTTGCCGGGCAGGGATGCCCCAATGCAGCGGGCACAAGGACGTGCAGGAGCTGCGGCCGGCGGGAAGTCGGCCATCCGGGATTCCACCGGAGTCACCCGGGGAACCCCGCGTTCAGCACCCGCGCGCCGCGGTCGCTAAAACCAGTGACACAACCAAAAGGATCGGCCCATGACTCTGTTTGCCTGGGATGCGAAGAAATACGATGTTCTGGTCGAGGAGATGAACGATCAGCACCACCACATCGTCGACGCCATGAACGCGCTGTATGACCGATCGCACGCGGGCGCCGGCAAGGCCGAGCTGAGCCAGCTGCTGCAGCACCTGGAGACCATCACGGTGCGCCATTTCCGCGAAGAGGAAGCCTTGCTCACCCGCCAGCGCTACCCGCAGCTGGAGATTCACAAAGGCATCCATGCGCGGCTGCTCAAGGAGCTGACCGCCCACAAGCAGGCGTTCCTCGCCGGCCCGGGCACCTTCACCAAGGAGTTCTTCGATTATCTGGAGCTGTGGCTGCGCTCACACATAATGCACATCGACCGCAAATACGGAGAGCATTTCGCCCAGGAAGCGCGCAAGGAGCACCGTAAGGCAGGCTGACTGCCGGCCCTAACGGCCTATGCGACGGGGTGCGGGCGAGACCTGGATCCGCCCTCCCACTGCTACTGCCACAGTGAAGCTTCAGGCTGCTGCGCGAGACGGGCGAAGACCTTCTTCATCCGGTCCACGCGTGCAATGTAACCCTGCACGGAATGATCACCGCAGTGCTGGCCAGGGCGCGGGCGGAACCCGCGTTTGGCAAAGGCAGATCCCGCGCCAGCACCGCAGACGTGGATCACCGCGGCGAGATCCTGCTTTTGCTTGAGCGTGGCGGAACGGATGCCGTGCCTGGCAAGAATCATCGCGATCCGACGATCCAGATACGCCGACGTCATCTCCACCGCATGCGATGGAATGACGCGCAGATACAGACTGTTGAACCAGCAGGACTTGAAGTCGTTCCACGGCCCGTCCTCCACCACCCGGTGATCGTGGATGCAAAGCCGGCGCGTCTCCTGGAACGTGCCATCGGTGATTTGATACATGCCCACCGCGCTCGACGCCGGCCGATAGATATCGAACGGCTTGTGCGTGAACGTCCAGCGCCAGTACGTGCGCACGATGGGATTGCCTGAGCCCTCCACTTGCGCGAGCGCGGCCAGCAATTCAGGACTGATGGTCGGTGTGGAATGTTTCCGGAAGATAGGTTCGTAGGACGTCCAGGTTTCGCTCGGCGTCTTGTAGAGCGTGCCGCTGACCGGAAAGAACAGCTCGGTGGGCTTGCGCACCACCTGATAGATGATGTTGATCGCGAACCACGTGGACACGGTCAACAGCAACACCACGACCAGCTGCAAGGTGAGCGGTGCCGAACGCAAAATGCGCAGCCACCGCTTGCGGGTGGCTGCGCTCGGTAGAAAGCTGGAGAAGCGCCAGCTGCGGCGTTTGCCGGAGCCGCGCGACTTACTGCGACGTCGACTGCTGATCAGCAGACTCCTTGCTCTCGGCCCGATCCTTGCGCTTGCTCTGCTTCGCCTCCTTCTCCGCCGCCTTGTCGCTCTTGCCGGTGGGGCCGCCCACCGCCGCTGCGTAGTTGGCCTTCAGGTAGTCGCTGATGAGATCGGTGGTCCGCACTAGCATCGCTTTATCGGTGGCACCGTACGACCAGGCCGCGCCCATGGCGTTGGCGTGCTGATAGAACTCCGGCTCTGCGATCACTTCGCCGGTGGCGGCATCGCTCAACTTGACCGTCATCAGCACCGCCGTGCCGCCCGCAAATGCCCCCGCCCAGAAGCGCGCCTTGCCGCTGATGAACTTCACGTGACGAATGGTCGGCTCGATCTTGAGCGTCTTGGGCGGCGAGCTCTGCGGCTCCCTGGCATTCCACTCGGCCAGCAGCGGCGGCACACGCTCGTCGAGATTGATCTGGAGGCGTTCTTTCGCCTGCTCGTTCGCATCCTGGCCGGCATACGGCGCGTCCATGGCGATGGCCGCGATCTCGAAGCGGTCGAACGTGTTCAGCGCCGCCTTGGGCGGCGGATTGGTGACTTCCCGGGCCTCGATGTAATCGACCACTTCGCCTTCGGCCCAGGACTGCGCCGGCTGCACCGCCAGCGCCACCATCAACAACGCAATCCGACTGATCCGCATGAAAACTCCGCAACAGCTCAGCCGGGCGTGCCCGCCGCTGAGAGATAGGTATGGAACCACGCAGCGATCGAGCTGCGCAATGCTGCAACGTTCCCTGTGCTGGTCCAGGCATGTGCCATTGCTGGCACGACCGTGAGCTGCAGGCGCTGCGCGGCATTCGCCTCCCGATATAGAGGCAGCAACGTCCGATGCAACGAGCTGGCAGTCTCGGGCGTCAGCATTGCATCGTCGTTCCCATGCATGATCAGCAATGCCGGCGGCGGGTTGCCCGTGACGATGTCCTTTGCACGACCCGCAGCATCCGAGCGCTGCGCGAGTCTACGCGCCGCGTCGGTCCAGTTATATGACCCTTTAGTGGCACGCTCATAAGCACTGACGGAGGCGCTCAAGCCCGTCGACGCATTCAATGTCACAGCGACGTCGATGGGAACCTCCCGTTCGGCCAGCGCAAACAACACCGCGGCGCCGCCTGCCGAAAACCCAAACAGTCCGATGCTCCCGTCACGCTGCAAACAACCATGTGCTGCGAGCGTGCGGACCACTGCAGGCAACTCCTTGGCGGCGCCCATCACCGCAGGCTCGAACACCAACGTAGCCAGATCCTGTTGCTGACGGCGCGCCAGCTCGCTCATGCCTCCGGGAAAAGCACGCGCGCCGAACATCGGTAAGCCCAGATACACCTTCACCGCCGGCACGGCGTCGAGCGGCAAGGCTTCCATCAACGCCTGCTCATTCGCGGGCGGACCAAAGCCATGCCACAGCACAATGGGAGCCCGACTGATCGTCGGCGGAATGCGAACGACGGCCGGCGTCTCGCCCAGCGTCGTGGTGATGACGACTGGAGTGGTTCGACCAGTCCCTCTCGATGCGCAATCCAAAGGCGCGTCATGTTGCGCACTCGCCGGACGCGCGATCGCAAAGCAAATGGTTGCCAGCACGGCGTAACCTGCACGCATCGACTCACTCCGCAGCGACTGATACGAATCAGTATAGCGACGCCACGCCTGCGCCCGTGGAGGCGGGATAGCTAATCCGCAACTTCGACCGGCTTGCGTGGCGGCGCATCGGCGAAGACCAGGCGGAAGACCACGCCGCCTCCCGGCCGGGGATCGTTGTTGGCCCCGGAGCGAACGCCGGGCGACAGCTCTCGCGACACGAACATCGAAATGCCCGTGCCCGCCTTGCCGGCCGACAGGAAAGGCTCGAACACGCGCTTGGAATCGGCAGGACCGATGGCCGAACCGCGATCGATCACATCGAGATAACGACGCTGCGTGGTCGCGCTGCGGCCGACGCGAATCTCCACCGGATCGTTGGCGTTGCTGGCGCGCCCGTATTTCAGGAGATCGTTGCACAGCGTCCACAGCAGCTGGTGCAGATGAGCTGGATCGGCGCGCACCGGCACGCTTTCGCGCGGCGCGCTGAGCCGCAATGTGTCCGCGTCGATGTCTTCGGTCTGCCAGAACTCCGTCACGAACTCCTTGGACCACGACGCCAGCTCGACGCGCTCGAGCCGAGCCGACTCGCGCTTGCCGATCTGCAGCGCGTTGCCGATGATGATGCGCAGACGCGGATCGTTGTTCGTGAGCATGCTGCCCGGCGGTCGCGTCGGTTGCAGTTGCCGCCGGGGTTGAGCCACGGTGTTGGTGGGAGAAACGACAGGTGGCGGTGACGGTCTGGGCGGATTCTCCCAAGGAGATATTTCCTGCAGCGCGGCCCGGAAATTGTTCTGGCGCGCCAGATTCTCTCGCAAGTCCCGGTTGGTATTGTCGCGCTCTGGACGAATCGAATCGGCGCGCGGCGCGCTCTGGCCGCGCGTGCCTTCTCGATACGACTCTTCAAACGGATTCATCCGTGGGTTGCTTGCGCGCAAAGCAGCTGCCGGGGATACAGCTCCGGCGTACTGGCCTGTTTCATATGACGGCTCACGCAATGCGCCGGCCGCGTACGGACTTTCGAACGCACGCTCTCCAATGACGTCGCCGCGAGCGCTTTGATTTCGAGCGACCGCTGCAGGAGCCGGTCGCGGCACCGGCTCGCGCGGCGCTGGCATCTGATTCACTTCCACCTTCGCCGGCACCATCGAGGCCGGCAGCCACGCCGCCATGCGTGACTTGTCTTCGACGAAGATCAAAGCCGGGCCTTGAGTGCTGTTGTCGAGCGAGACGAATTTCAGCTGCAGCCGACGTTCGCCGTCGAAACCCATCATGGTGGGGGTGCTGCGGCTCTCGTCGCAGAAGTACCGACGCCAGGTATCCAGCAGGTTGGCGAGTCGCGACGAGATGTCGCTCAACATCGAGCCCTCGGCCACACTGCCGCCCTGGAGCAGAAGCGCGGCGGTGTCGCTGATCATCGAGACTTTGTTCTCGGCATCGACGATGAGCACGCCCTCGCGCAAGTGCTGGGAAAGAGAGCGCTGCAATTCCGTGAGCTCGATGTTCGCAGCCTCGCGCTGGCGGTTGATGTCCTCGTTCTGCCGCATGATCCTGGCAAGCTGCGAAATGCCGAGCGCGATCACGATGGTCAAGGCACCGGAGATCGCCGCGGTCGTGATGTCGCTGGTCGCATCGACGTCGGCCAGCATCGAGATCACTGGCTGAACGAGCATGGCCAGCGAGGCCGCGACCGCGATCGCCATGGCCAGCCGCCGGCGCAAGATGAAACTGGCCGCGCCGATGGACAGCACCACGAGGGCCGAAATGCCCCCGTTCACACCGCCGCTGGCGTACGTGAGCAGCGACAGCACCAGCACATCGGCGAATACACCCGTCCAAGTCTGCAGCACGATATCCGGGGAGCGCCGCCGGATGCTGCTGATGGAGATCACTGCATACAGCAGATAGGCGGTCGCCGCGCCGGCGAACAGCGCCGGATCGAGTTGCCCGAAGGTCTCCGGCATGATGGAGACGAACAGAGTCGCGAGCGATGACGAGGCGAGCAGCCGCAGCCCATTGACGAAGCCGAGCACGCGCCACGACAGCTCGGCCGTCGAGACAGGCACAAAAATCTCCGGGCTCGATGCCACCGCCGCGCCCTTCCTCCCATTCCAAGGCGGGAGTTCGTTCGGCGCCGGGCTTTCGGTTTCACCGTTCGAAACCGGTTGCCACAGTCGCAATAATGCCGGGATCTGCCATTCGCACTGGACGCTCACCGCGGGGAACGCTAGCGTACCGGCCCGTTTTTCCCGCACCAGCAGAGGGATGTATGCAATTGAGGCTTCTCGTTGCGCTCCTGGCGACCGCCACCCCATTGACGATGACGCTCGCCGATCCACCGGATGCGCCCAACAAGATCTTCCAGGGCCGCGACCTGTTCGGTCTGCAATACGCCACCGATCCGCAGATCCGCCCGGACGGCCGCGCCGTCGCCTATGCCCGCCGCTCCTTCGACATCATGACCGACCGCGGCCGCAGCTCGATCTGGCTGGTCGATACCGAGACCGGCACGCAGACGCCCCTGGTCACCGGTGCCGGCTCTCACAACTCGCCGCGCTGGTCGCCCAAGGGCGATCGCCTCGCGTATGTATCCACCGCCGAGGACGGCCGGCCGCAGCTGTTCGTGCGCTGGATGCAGACCGGTCAGACGGCCAAGCTCGCCGAGCTGCTCGATGCGCCGGATGCGTTGACCTGGTCGCCGGACGGCAAATGGATTGCGTTCACCATGTTCGCGCCCGACGAAAAGAAGTCGCTGGGTGAAGCGCCGCCGAAACCGGAGAACGCGCAATGGGCGCCGCCGCTGGAGGTGATCACGGATATCACTTATCGCGCCGATGGCGCCGGCTATCTCAAGCCCGGCTACACCCATGTTTACGTCGTCGCCGCCGACGGCGGTACGCCTCGTCAGCTGACGTTCGGTGCGTTCAACGAGCAGGGCCCGCTCTCCTGGGCGCCGGACGGCAGCTACATCGTCGCCACCGGCAATCGCAACGAGAACTGGCGTCGCGAGCCGGTGAACACCGAGCTGTACCGCATCTCTCTGGCCGATGGCCAGATCACGGCGCTGACCGATCGCAACGGCCCGGACAGCTCCGCGCGCGTCTCGCCGGACGGCAAGACCATCGCGTATCTCAGCTACGAAGACAAGTTCATGGGTTACCAGAACGTCGAGCTGCACGTGATGAATGCCGACGGCAGCAACCCGCGCTCGCTGACCGCGTCTTTGGATCGTTCCATCGACAACGTCGAGTGGGCGGCCAACGGTCGCGATCTCTATATTCAATATGACGATCACGCCGTGACCAAAGTGGCCCGTGCCGCACTCAATGGCAAGATCACACCGGTGGCGCAGGGACTGAGCGGCGCGTCGCTCGACCGTCCCTACACGGGCGGTCAGTTTACGGTCGCGAGCGATGGCACGATCGCCTTCACCAGCGGCTCCGGCACGCGGCCCTCGGACGTTTCCATCTCACGCGGCGGCCGCAGCAAACAACTCACCGACCTCAACGGCGGCGCGCTCGGCGGCAAGACGCTGGGCCAGGTGCAGCACCTCGAGGTGAAATCGTCCTTCGATCAGCGCCCGGTGGATGCCTGGCTGGTGCTGCCGCCGAACTTCGATCGCAACAAGAAATATCCCTTGATCCTGGAGATCCACGGCGGTCCGTTCTCCGCTTATGGCCCGGTGTTCTCCACCGACAACCAGCTGTACGCCGCCGCCGGCTACGTCGTGCTGTACACCAATCCGCGCGGCTCCACCTCGTATGGCGATGAGTTCGCGAATCTGATCCATCACAAATATCCGGGCAACGACTACGACGACCTGATCAGCTGCGTGGACGCTGCGATCGCGCAGGGCTTCGTCGATCCGAACAATCTGTTCGTCACCGGCGGCTCTGGCGGCGGGGTGCTGACCGCCTGGATCGTCGGCAAAACCAATCGTTTCAAGGCGGCGGCTTCGCAGAAGCCGGTGATCAACTGGGCGAGCCTGGTGCTGACCACGGACGGCACCGCGTTCATGACCAAGTACTGGTTCGGCAAGACGCCTTGGGAAGATCCGCAGACGTACTGGGCGCGCTCGCCTCTGTCGCTGGTGGGCTCGGTGAAGACGCCGACGCTGGTGGTGGTGGGCGATCAGGATTTCCGTACGCCGCTGAGCGATTCGGAGCAGTACTACCAGGCGTTGCAGCTGGCGGGCGTGCCGACCGGCCTGGTGAAAGTGCCCGGCGCCTCTCACGGCGGCTTCACGGCCCGGCCGTCGCAGTCGGCGGCGAAAGCCAGCGCCATCCTGGCGTGGTTCGAGCGCTATCGCGCCAGGTAACTCCACTGGCGAGCGCCGTTGCCATGTAGATAAAAAAAGGGCCGGACGAGTCCGGCCCTTTTCATTCCAACTGCAGCGGCGCTCAGCGAACGCTGCCCCGGCGGAACAGATTGACGATAGCGAGCAGAATCACCGCGCCCAACAGGGAGACCAGGAAGGTCGCGAGCGAGATGCCCTCGTTGATCGTGCCTACCCCGACCATCGGCGAAATGATGAAACCCGCCAGCAACGCGCCGACGATGCCGACGATCACGTTCAACAAGATGCCCTGCTGCGCATCGGTGCGCATGATGATGCTGGCCAGCCAGCCAACCACGCCGCCGACGATCAACCAAACGATAATACCCATAAACCCTCCTCCGGGGCGTCGTTACCACTATCGACGACGAAATGAGGGGGCGCGCGGGTTGGTTCCGTAGCGATCCGCGTTTCAGTCGGTAAAACGGGACACGAGGCGGGCAATCACCGCCTGTTTCGGCTGATCCGGTAAGTAGCGCACGGAGACGGTCGTACCCACGGCCGGCAGCGACGCTCTGAGCTCGTCGGCCGGGCGTCTGTCGATGTGACAACCGCGCACCGGGCCGTCCATGCCGACCGGCTCGAATTCGAAGTAGATGCGAGCGAAAGCGCCGCGCAGCCTGGGGCGCCAGATATGCAGGATGCGGCCGTGAGCGACCTGGCCTCGTTTCAATATTTCCTGCTGGAGCTTGACGGCGCGCGAGACCGTCAGCGACGAGAAGATCGCCGCGACCATCGCGCCTGAAATGAAGGCGAAAATGGGCATCAGTTCTGCGGACATGTTCGATCCAAAGCGGAGGTGGCGCGCGCAGGATGCGGGAGCCGCACTGCGCGCGTTCAGTGCAATAGATCACGAATTGGCGGCGATTACCTTTAGGCGGAGCCTGAATCGCCGCGCACGCGAGATTTTTCCTACAGGAACCGGCGCCTCAATGTTTGTTCAGCCACGCGCCCAGCCCTTGAGCGTTCAACTCGACGTCGAGGGTGAGGATTTCGCGTAGGAAAGATTCCGGCTTGGTGGATCCGGAACGGCGCAGCTCCGCAATATAGATGTCGGCAAAGGCGCGCTTCAGCTGCTCGTGACGGTCCGGCGCCCGCGCCAGCCTCCGGGCCACGTCGACCATCGCGTCCACCTGCGATAGGAATTGCACGGACAGCTGTTCAGGGTTGGCGACGGCGCCATAGTGCGTGAGATACATCAGTGCCGGACGGTACGCGAGCAGGCGCTGGATCGATTCATGCAAGGCTTCGTGATCGAACTGCACTGGCGCGGTGGCCGGTACGACGTACGGTCCCGTCGGCGTGTACAGCTCGGGATAGGCGATGCCGAAAGTATCGCCGGTAAACCAGCCGCGGCTCACTTCGTCCCAGATGCAGTTGTGGTGTTTGGCATGGCCCGGCGTGTCCATGATCTGCAGCTGCCGCCGGCCCAACGTCACCACCATCCCGTCGCTGGTGGTCGTGACTCTCTCTTCCGGCACCGGGACCAGCTCGCCATAGTCGCGATTCGCGACTTCGGTGCCATACACGGCGCGCACGCCTTCCATCAGCACCGTTGGATCGATCATGTGACGCGCGCCGCGCGGATGAATCAGCATTCGCGCGTTCGGCAACTCGCTCATCAGCAAGCCTGCACCGCCCGCGTGATCCAGATGCACGTGCGTGGGAATGACGTAATCGACGGCGCTGCGATCCAGCCCCGCCACTTCCAGCGCGGCCAGCAATCTCGGCACGGCACTGTTGGGTCCGGTCTCGATATACGCGGCGCGGCCATTGTCGACCATCAGATAAGCGGCATCGAACCCCGGGCGGACGAAACCGGTGTCGATGACGAAGATGCCGTGATCCAGGGCCTGGCAGAACTCAGCGGTCGGCGTGCTCATGCGCCCATGATAACTGGGCTGGCTCGCAATTCCTCCCCAATGTCATTCGGGCTCGGGCAAGAACACGACGGTCCGCGATGTTTGCAGGATCAGTGCGAGGCGGGCGAGCGCTCGCCTTGCGGTTCGCTCGGGCGCGTGTGCTGGCCGAGCATCTTGTCGAGGATGCGGCTGACATGCTCCGGCGATTTGGTCCGACGCGCGAACACGGAATACACCGCCGGCACGGCAAACAACGTCAGGAACACTGAAACGATGGTGCCGTAGAACACCACGATGCCGATGGGAATGCGCTGCTCGGAACCCGCACCCGTCGCGAACAACAACGGCAACGCGCCGAACGCCGTACACAAGCTGGTCATCAACACCGGACGCAGCCGCGTCTCGGCAGCCTTCACGACGGCTTCCATGAATTCCACGCCCTGATCACGCAGCTGATTGGCGAACTCGACGATCAGCACGCCGTTCTTGGCGGCAATACCGATGAGCATGATGACGGCGATCTGACTGAAGATGTTGATGGTGGCGCCATACAATTTCAGACCGAACACCGCGCCCAGCAACGCCAGCGGCACGGTGACCATGATGATGGCCGGATGCACGAAGCTTTCGAACTGCGCCGCCAGCACCAGGAACACGATGGCCAGCGCGAAGAAGAACGTGAGATACATCTGCTGACCGGCTCGCATGTATTCACCGGAATCGCCGTCCCACATCACTACCGCTTCGGGCAGCTCGCGAGCCGCGGTCTCCGTGAACCACTCGATCGCTTCGCCCATGGTGTAGCCCGGCGCCAGATCGGCGCGTACCTCGACCGAGCGCAACCGATTGAAACGAGGCAACTGCACCGCGCCCGCGGTTTCTTCGACATGCACGACGTTGGCAAGCGGGATCAGCGTGTCGCCGCGAGCCGAGCGAACCCGAATGTTGGTGAGATCGGTGATGGTCTCGCGTGCCTCGTCGGCGGCCTGCAGGATGACGTTGTATTCGCGACCGCGATCGACATAGGTCGTGACGATGCGCGAACCCAGCACCGTCTCGAGCGTGCGCCCCACCGTTTCCAACGACACGCCCAGTTCCGCCGCACGGCTGCGATCCACCGAAACGCGCAGCTGCGGCTTGCGCTCTTTGTAACTGTTGTCGATGTTGCGGAAGCCCGGATTCTGGCGCGCCAGGTCCATCATCTTGTTCGACCACTGCGCCAGCGTTTCATAGTCCGGACCGCCGATCACGGCTTCGAACGGGCGACCCGAACCGCGGCGGCCCAGGCTGCCAAATTGGTTGGCCATGGCGCGCACGCCCGGCATGGCCTGCTGCGCCTCGGCGACGATCGCATCGGCGATCTGCTGAGCCGAGCGACTGCGTTCGTGCCAATCCGTCAACATCATGAAGACGCGCGCCGAATTCACGTCGCCGGTGCGCGCCGGACCGCCACCGCCCATGCCCGGCACACGCAACATGACGTGTTCGATATCGCCGTGCTCCTGCTTTTGTTTCATCGCGATGGCTTCGAGCTGCAGAGCGTATTGATACATGTGAGCGAAGCTGGTGCCTTCCGGCGCTTCGATGCTCACGCTGACGCGACCCGAATCGGCAGCGGGGGTGAACTCCGAAGGCACCGAACGGAACGTCAACGCGCCGAGCACGACCAGCCCAACGACGATGCCCATCACCAGCCAGGGCCGGCGGATCAAGGAACGCAGACGCGCGTCGTAGACTTCGGCGAGCCGGCGGAAGAAACGATCCACCATCTGCGCGAACCGATTGCGATGCATTTCAGACTCGGGCAGCTTCGAGGCCAGCATCGGGGTCAACGTCAATGCCACCAGCGCCGAGAACAGCACCGATGCGGCGAGCGTGAAGCCGAACTCGCTGAACAGCCGACCGATGTCGCCCGGCAGGAAGGAAATGGGCACGAACACCGCCGCGAGCGTCAGTGTGGTGGCGATGACTGCGAAGCCGATTTCATGACTGCCCGTCACCGCGGCGACCAGCGGCGGCTCGCCCAGCTCGGCGCGTCGATGCACGTTCTCGAGCACGACGATCGCATCGTCCACCACCAGACCGATCGCCAGCACCAGTCCGAGCAATGTCAGCACGTTCACCGAGTAGCCCATCGCATACATCACGGTGAATGAGGCAATGATGGACACCGGGATGGTCACTGCCGGAATCAGCGTCGCCCGCAAGCTGCCGAGGAACGCGTAGATCACGGCGAGCACCGAGATGAGCGCGAACACGACGGCGATGATCACCTCGCGCAGCGCCGCTTCGATCGCGACGCCATTGTCGACGCTGACTTCCAGCGTCGCGCCGCGCGGCAACGTGTCCTGCAACTTCTCGATCTCGGCTCGAACGCCGCGCACGATGTCCAGCGTGTTCGCTTTGGACTGCGCCTCCACACCCATCGACACACCGGCGCGGCCGTCGAAGCGCGCCGTCGAGCGATCGTTTTCCGCGGCGAGCTCGACCTTCGCCACTTCACCCAAGCGAATCAGATGTCCATCGGAGCTGCGCGCCACGACGAGCTCGCGAAAATCCTGTTCGCTCTCCAGACCGACCAGAGTGCGCAGCGTGAACTCGCGGGTTTTCGATTGGATGCGGCCGGCCGGCAACTCCACGTTCTCGCGCCGTAGCGCGTCTTCGACATCGGCCACCGTCAGCTGACGCGCGGCCAGCGCCTGACGGTCCAGCCAGATGCGCATGGAAAAGCGCCGGGCGCCATTGATGGCCGCGCGCGCCACGCCTGGTACGGTCGACAGCCGATCGATCAGGTTGCGCTCGGCATAATCGTTCAGCTCCAGGATCGACATGGTGTCGGAGCTGAACATGATGTACATGATGGGGTCGGCGCTGGCGTCCGCCTTCAGCACTTCCGGCGGATCGGCCTCTTCAGGCAGGTTGCCAAGCACTCGTGCCACGCGATCGCGGACGTCGTTGGCCGCGCCGTCGATGTCGCGATCCACGTCGAACTCGATGCGCACCGAGGAGCGCTCGTCCTCGCTGTCCGATTCGATCTTGAGAATACCCTCGATGCCGGCGATCGAGTCTTCGATGACTTGGGTGATCTTGGTTTCGATGACCGCGGCCGAGGCGCCCGTGTAGGTGGTGGTGATGGACACCACCGGTCGGTCGATGTCCGGATACTCACGCACCGACAGGCGCTGCAGCGACACCAGACCGAAGATGATCAGCAACAGGCTGATGACGGTCGCGAAGACCGGACGGCGAACTGACAGCTCGGACAGCTTCATGGGTTAGGAGCTCGTCTTCTGCTCGGCTTGCTGCGCGCGGTCGCGCACCGGACCGCCATCGCGCAGGTTCTGTGTTCCCTCGACCACGACGCGCTCGTGTTCCTTCAGACCTTCGACGATCTCGACCACGCCGGGACGACGCTTGCCGAGCTTCACTTCGCGACGTGACGCCTCGCCGTTCTCGACCACGAACACNAAGGTGCGGCCCTGCTCGGGCACGATCGAGTTCTCCGGGACCAGCAACGCNGGCGACATCTCGCCCTGCAACTTCACNGTCATGAACATGCCGGGACGCAGCTCGCCCTTCGGATTGGGCAGCTCNGCGCGCACGGCGATGGAACGGCTCACCGGATCGACTCGCGAATCGATCTGGCTGACCTTGCCGTTGAACTGGCGCCCCGGCAGACCGGCCGTGGACGCGGTCACCGGCAGGTTTTTCTCCAGGGCATACAGATAGGTTTCAGGCACCGTGAAGTCGAGCTTGATGACCGACGTGTCGTCGAGCGTGGTGATCACCGTGCCCGGGCTCACCAGACTGCCGACGCTGACCCGACGAAAGCCGGTCTTGCCGTCGAAGCTGGCGCGAATGATGGTGTCGGCGAGGCGCGCCTTGGCCACATCGACGCGCGCCTGATTGGCCTTCAAGGTCGCTTCGATCAGGTCGAGCTGCGACACCGACAAGGCCTGCTGCGTGTACAGATCCCGGCTGCGCTTGAAGTTGTTCTGACTTTCCGCGAGCGCCGCTTCGGCTTCCGAAAGCGAGGCGCGCGCTTCGGCGCCATCGAGCTCGACCAGGATGTCGCCTTTGCGGACCCGATCGCCTTCCTGGAAACGAATGGCGGTGATGGTGTTGGACGCCTTGGAGGTGACCTCGACCGACTCGTTGGCGCGCGCCGTACCGACCGCTTCGATCTCCACACCGAGCGGCTCGATCTTCGCCTCCGCGGTCACGACGTCGATGGTCTGCGGCTCGACGATTCTGCCCGGGCCCATCTGCTGACGAGAGCACCCCGCGGCCGCGATCAGCAGGATCGCGCACAAGGCCCACTGCGACGGGGCGAGCTGCCGGGGGCATCGATCTGGCATGAAGCTGTGTCCGTTGGTCTTGGAATTCGCCAGGCATGGTAACCCGGGCCCCAAAGGGCTCGAGCTAACTGATAAACCTTTAATGGTCCCGCCTGGGCCAACGGGAATCTTACGTGGCGAATCGTGACGCGAAGCTGACGACTTGCTGAGCGAGCATCTCGAACTGGGTCTGGATGCGCGGATCGGTGCAGACGCCCGCGGCATCGAACAAGGGCATCGCGGTATTGAGGGTCACCCCGAGCGGCGTTGGCCAGCCGCGCAGTGCATGCACGATGGTGCGCACCGAAGTCAGTGTCGTTCCGGCCCCTTGCCAGCCATATGCCGTCACGATGCAGCCCACCGCGCGACCATCGAGGTAGGGCCGGGGCTCGTCGCGCAGGTCCTCGAGCAGATCGATGGCGTTCTTCAGCAGCCCGGACATGCCGGCGTGATAGGCGGGAGTCGCGAGAATCAGGCCGTCGGCTTGACGGACCGTGTCCACGAAACGCAGCTGTTCCGGGGTCCGCAGCGTTTCTTCGGGGGCGTACAGCGGCAGACAGGCCAGCGCCGTCCCGGGAATGACCTGCACCTCCGCGCCCAAGCGCTCGGCCGCGGCGAGGCAGGCGACCAGCGCCTTCTCGGTCGACGAGCCAGCCTTGGTGGTACCGCCCAGACCGACGATGCGAGGACGCGGAGCGGAAGGATTCGACATCGAGCAGCGGGCTCCGTGCAGGGGAGCCTCACGATACCACCCGACTCTCAGTCTTTGTTGGTCGCGGACGCGGCCGGCAGGGTGAAACGGAAAATGGAGCCGCGCCCGGGCTCGCTCTCCACTGTGATCTTGCCGCCATAGCGGCGCACGATGCGGGCCACGATGGCGAGACCGATGCCGACGCCGGGGAATTCGGCGGAGCTGTGCAATCGCTGGAACGGCTCGAACAAGCGTTGCGAGCGTGACATATCGAAGCCGGCGCCGTTGTCACGCACCGCGAACACGATGCCGCCAGTGGCCTGCGTGCAGCTCAATTCGACTCGCGCATTCGGTACGCGACTGGTGTACTTCCACGCATTGCCGAGCAGGTTGCCGAACAGGCTCTTCATCAAGCGCGGATCGGCGTTGACCACCAGGTTCGGCTCGATCACGGCTTCGACCTGGTGCCGGGGATATTGCTGGCGCAGGTCCTCGACGATGTTTCTGGCCAGCGCGGAAATGTCGACCCGTTCGTTCAACAGCTCCTGGCGGGACACACGCGCCAGCGACAACAGGCCATCGATGATTTCCGAAGAGCGCGTGACGTTGGATTGAATACGATCGATCCGTTGCGTGATCACCTCGGTCATCGACCCGCTCAGATCGTCACGCAGCAGCCCTGCCTGGCCGGCGATCGTGCCGAGCGGGGAGCGCAGATCGTGAGACGCCGATGCCGTGAACGCTTCCAGTTCCTCGTTGGTGAGCGCCAGTTGTTGATTCGCTTCCTGCAGCTCGGTGGTACGCGCGGCAACGCGGCTTTCCAGCTCGGCATTGAGCTGACCGAGATTGGTGTTGGCCTTTTCCAGCCGGTGGATGAAATGACGCAGCAACGCGGTCAACGCCAGGAACAGGACCGAGATGCCGGCCAGCACGATGGTCAGGCTGCGAGTGCGATCGTGCCACTGCTGCAGGATGGCTTCTTTCTCCCGGCTCGCCGCGACCGCGAGCCGATAGCCGCCGAGACGACGGATCGCATAGACCCAGGTGCCCGCCGCGAACGGACTGGGCGCTTCGATGAAACCGCCGTGCTCGGACAGTTCGGCGCTGCCGCGATAGACGTCGGTATCGCGGACGTTGATCTGGCCCTTGTAGGCCACGGTCGGCGTCGGCACCCGCAACAACAGATCGCCGGCGGTGGAAGTCACGCTCAAGGCGCCGCCGCGGATCGCCATCGTTTCATACAATTGATCGAGCGCGTCGACGCCCAGCAATGCACCCGCCCACACCGTTGCACCGGTGCTGTCGACGGTACGAACCGCGATCGGGAATGCGCGTTGCGCCGATGCGATGGGATCTTCGATCGTGTGGCCGATGAAGACACTGCGCGTTTCATCCACGGCAGGCTGAATCCATTCGGGCGGCGCATCCAGCAGCTGCATATCCCGATTGCGGATGGCGGCGACAAATCGGTTCGGCGTCATCACGAACAGCGCACGCACGTACTCGCCGCTGCTCAGCTCGCGAGCCAGCAATTCTGCAGCGGTCGAGGGCCGGATTTCCGCAACGCCACCGTGAGCATCGATGGCCTGCGCAGCCGTTCGCGCCGCGCCGAGGCTGTCGTTCAGGACCGCCTGCAAATGCACATACATTCCCGAGGCGATCGCGCGCAGCTCGTGCCGGGCGGCCTCCAGGGTTTCGGCCTTGTCGCTATAGACCTGCCACGTGGCATAGCTCCACAGCGCTGCAAGAATGAGAACAGCTTGCGCGACCACCGCACGCTTCACGAGCATCGGTAGTGCGCCGTCGATGAATCCTCGCTGATGCGTGCGTCCTGCTACGCGCTGCCAGTTGCCATCCGTCATGAGTTGCCCGTGCGGGATTTTCTTCGCCGCGGCAGTCTCTCACGCTTAGGACCGGACCCGCCACACGGATCAAGCGCTTACCGGTCCCCTGAAGCCCTGGCCTCAGTAAGCATTTATCAGGCTTGAGAGAGCGGTCACATATTGGTCCGCGCGCTGCCTGCCGAAATCTCCTGATCACGCACGCTACGGACGATGTGTCCTTTCAGACCGTAGAACACGATGTAGGCATAGCAGAGCGCCGGCACGAAGAACGATGAGAGCAGGCCGATGGTGTCGGCGAAGTAGCCCTGGATCATCGGCACGATGGCGCCGCCCACGATGGCCATGCACAGCACGCCCGAGCCTTCGCCGGTGTGCCGGCCGAGCCTGGCCACGCCGAGCGTGAAGATGGTCGGGAACATGATGGAGTTGAACAGGCCGATGGCCAGGACCGCCCACATCGCGACCTTGCCGGCCAGGCTCATCGCGATCAGCAGCAGCACGATGGCGCAGGCCGCGTTGAACGCGAGCACGTGCCCGGGCTTGATCTTGCGCAGCACGGCCGAGCCGATGAAACGACCGACCATGGCGCCACCCCAGTACAGCGACAGATAAGTGCCGGCGGTCTTCTCGCTCAATCCGCCCACTTCGGGCTGCGCCATGAAATTCACCAGCAGGCTGCCGATGGCAACTTCCGCACCCACATACATGAAGATGCCGACCGCGCCGAGCACCAGGTGCGAATGCTTCCAGACGCTGGGCACATCGTGATCGTCGGCGGCCGCGGTGGTCGCATCCGTGCCCTTCACCACGGGCAGCTTGAACTGCGAGAACACGATGGCGATCAGGAATAACAGGCCCGCCAGCACCAGATACGGCCCCTGCACCGTCTCGATCTCTTTCGCCGTATCCACCGCTGCGCCGGTGCTCACTGCCGCCGTGAGAATGAACATCGACCCGAGGAATGGCCCGACCGTCGTGCCCAACGAATTGAAGGCCTGCGTCAGATTGAGTCGACTGGCGGCCGTATCGCTCGGCCCGAGAATGGTGACGTAGGGATTGGCCGCGACCTGCAGCAGCGTGATGCCGGAGGCCAGCACGAACAGCGCGGCCAGGAACAACGGATACGACTGCATCGACGCCGCGGGATAGAAGCCCAGGCAGGCGACGCCCGCCGTCGACAGCCCGATGATGATGCCGCGCCGGTAACCCAGCTTCTCCACCAGATACCCCGAGGGCACCGACATCACGAAATACGCGCCGAAGAAACTGAACTGGATCAGCATGGCCTGCACGTAACTCAAGGTGAAAATGGCCTTGAGGTGCGGAATCAGGATGTCGTTCAGCGAGGTGATGAAGCCCCACATGAAGAACAACGAGGTCAGCACCACCAGTGCGGGCAGATAGCTCGGCTGTTGGCCGCCATTGGCATTCATTTCTATGGATCCCCCGGGTTGCTCGCCACGGTCGCGCACGTGACAACGTTGTCAGCATGCCAGAGAGATCGACCGGGGAGCAAGCCGGCGGCACTGTTGATATCGCTAACGAGGCGAATTCGTGGCTGGAGCTCCGGGTGGGCTCATCCATCGGTCACGACCGGCCAGTTGCGCCTCGACGTCCGCGATGAAATCGAGCACCAGCGCATTGAAGGCCTCCGGATCCTCCAGCATGAGCAGATGATCCGTGCCCGGCAGGGTGTGCTCGCGGACATTGGGCCAGAGACGAACGGCTTGCCTCGCGCCGTCTTTGAAGAATACGTCGGTCAGCTCGCCGACCATGACGAACAACGGCTGATGCATCCTGGTCATGTCCGGAAAGTCGCGACTGTTCCAGGGGCCGATATGCATCGCCGAGCCCGAATCGGAGCGCTGCGGATTCATCGCAACTCGCGGGCTGAACTGATCGGCCATGCGTTGCTGAATCGCGTGCAGCTCCGGCCGCGCCTGGGCCACTTTGGTGAATGACGACGTCTTCGCCGCCTCGCGACCGGCCAGCGCCTGGGCCAACGTCGGCGGCGGACCATTCATGGCCTTGGGCGCGTTCTTGAACGCGCTCGCTTCGGTGATCGGCGCCAGCGGAATGGTCGCATCCGCGAAGGTGATGCTCCGAACCTTCTCCGGATACAGCTTCAAGAACTGAATGATGATCGCGCCACCGCGAGAATTCGCCACGAAGTGCGCATCGCGAATGCCGAAGTGCAGCAGCAGCGCATTCAAATCTTCCGCATGCGCCGTCTCCGAATAGCCGGTAATCGGATCATCCGACATGCCGTGGCCGCGCCGGTCGTAGGTCACGACCAGATGATGTTTGCTGAACGGCTCCAGCTGTCGGGTCCACAGCTCGTGCGAATACCCCTCGCCGTGAACGAAGAACACCGGTACGCCCGCACCCGCCAATCGATAAGCGAGCTTGACGCCGTTGACCTGCACGAACTGCAGTTGCTCCACGTCGCCCGCGACCGCTCGCGTATACCCCGGCGGCTTTGCTTTCGACGGCGCCGCGGACACCGGCACGCTTGCCAGCATCGCAGCGACCAACGCGGCCAGTGCCTGCATGCACACGCGATAACCGCTGAAGAGGCACGACGAGTTCACGGCCCGCTCGCGATCGTATCCGCGGAAGCGTTCCGATACACCGTGCCGCCCTTCATGATCATCACGATGTTACGAAGCGCCGAAATGTTCTTCAGCGGATCTGCGTTGACCGCCAGGATGTCGGCATACTTGCCTGCTTCGAGCGAACCGATGTCCCGCTGCGCACGAAGCATGGTCGCCGATTCGATGGTCGCGGACCGCAGCGCTTGCAGCGGCGTCATACCCGCTTCGACATACGCTTCCGCCTCGCGCACGGTCGAAGTCGTGCCGTCGTTGGGCTCAAACGGCATCTGATCGGTGCCGAGCGCGATCTTCACGCCTTCCTGAATGGCCGCCTTGAGCGATTCCCAATGCTGCTTGCCCACCGATTCGCGGCGTTTGAGATACCACTCCGGCGAGCCGATGCGCTCGAAATATTCCCTGCCGCCCGGATGCGTGACCATGATGGTCGGCACCAGCCAGGTGTTGTTCTTCACCATTTTCTTGAGCACGGCGCGATCCAGCACGTAGCCATGCTCGATGCTGTCGACGCCGGCATCGACGGCAGCGCTGGTCGCCGCCGAAGATCCCGAATGCGCCGCGACTGGAATCCCGAAGCGATGCGACGCGTCGATGACGGCGCGCATTTCTTCCGGCGTCATCAATGCCTCGGCGATGCCGCCGCCATCGGTGGCGACGCCGCCGGAGATCGCGATCTTGATCCAATCCTGGCCATCGGAGATCTTGGCGCGCGCCGTCTTCACCATTTCGTACGGACCATCGTTGTACGTCATGCCAGGTTTGCTGCCGTGGCCGGCGGTCATGGTCACGCCACCGGCCGTGAACACTCTGGGACCGGCGTAGTCGCCCCGATCGATCGCTTCACGGATGGCGACACCAGTGTTGCCTTCCGAACCTGTCATGCGGATCGTCGTGACACCGGCCGCGAGTGATTTGCGTGCATTGACCATCATGCGCAGCGTGAGCTCGGCCGTCGTCTCATCGGCGAGCGCGGCCCGATCCTTGCCGGGCAGTTTCAAACCGAAATGCACGTGCATGTTCATCAGGCCGGGAATCAGGAATGTGCCCGGCAGCTGAATCACTTCGGCGCCCGCGGGCACTTGCGTGCGCGCAGCGGGGCCGATGGCGGTGATTCGGTCGCCGTCGATGAGAACCACCGCATTCTCGATGGGGGCGCCGCCGTCGATGTTCACTACCGTCGCGCCGACAATTGCTTTCGTGCTGGCAGCATCCGCCGCGGGTGCGAACGATACAGCCGCAGCGAGCGTCATTGCGATGGCCGGCCAGGATGTTTTCATTGCCATCTCCTCGTCAGTTTCGGGATGCGAAATCTGCTGGCCGCGGCTCCCGAGCTACTCCGTGCCTTGCGCCTCGGCGGCCTTCTGCGCGAACAATGATTCGCGCACCAGCGCCGGCGGAATCGAGCCGACGCTCAACAATCGGTCATAGAGCTCGCTCGGGGGATTCGGCTCGCCGTACTGCTTGATGTAATCGGCGCGGATCTGCTCGATCTCCTGCATGCCGATCAGATAACCCAGCACATACGTCGGCCGCTCGATGTACATGTTCACGTCGAGTCCGGCTGCGTAGCGATCGAAGCGCACCTTGTCGGAGAGGAAGGTCACTGCGTCATCGAAGCTCATGCGGCCGGTGTGCAGGCTCACGTCGAGGATCACGCGCGCTGCCCGCCACAGCCGATTGCGCAGCTGGGTGAGCCGCACGTCATCGCCTTGCAGGAAGCCCTGTTCGAACATCATCTCTTCGGTGAAGAGCCCCCACCCTTCGGACATGATGGATTCACGCACCACCTTGCGCAGCAACCGTGGGTTTTGCTGACGCTTCAAACCATCGACATGGTGGCCGGGGTACGCCTCGTGCACGGCAATGATGGGAATCCAGGCCGTGTGATGCGAGCGCAGCCGATCCTCCCGCTGTTTTGCCGTCATCCAATCTTCGATGGGCGTGAGCACCAGCTTGCCTTCGAGCTCCTTGCCGAACGCATCGACCGACTGGAAGGTGCCGAACGGCGAGGAGCGCCGCATGGCCGGCGGCGTGTCGATCGTGATCACACGCTCGCCCGGCGGCAACGTGACGATGTGTTTCTCGATCACGAATGCCTTGGCGGCATCGATCCTGGCTTGATACGCCTGTTTGATGCCGTCGGCCGTCGGATGATCGTTCTTGATCTTCTCGTAGACCTCGGTCCAATGGCTGGCCTTCGGGTCGATACGCTTCGCAACTTGCTGGGCCAGCGCCTCGGTCTCCTCGAACGCCTGCTGGCCCCGCGCCAGAATGGCATCGGCATCGGCATCCATCATCCAGCGGTGCTGCAGCACGTAGTCGTAGTTTTCCTTGCCGAACACCCACGAGCCGGTGGACCGCGGCAGCAGATCGTTCTTCAGGAATTTCAGATAATCGTCGAGCGCGGCCAGCGCCGTTTTGGTGGCCGCGTTCAACGGCTCCTTTGCATCGCCCGCTTGTTCGGCCAACGTCGGCGCACTGTCACGCAGCAGCTTGATCGTGCCTTCGGTCTTGAAGATCGCCGACTCCGTGAACGTGCGCGGCGGCGTTTTCAGATTGGTCCGAGCGTGGCCCAGTCGCGTCGGCACGTCCTTCAGCACTGCAGTCAGTGCCGCCGCTCGCTCCTGCGGTGTGCCGGGCGCTGTCGGTTCGAGCCCGCGGCCGATCTCCGGCGCGGGCACATACAAAGCCGGATCGTTCTCCCACACGCGACGCGCTGCGGCAGTGTTGACCGACGACTCCAGCAACCCGATCATCAGGCGCCGATCGATATCCTCATCCAGCGACAGGCCGTCGCTGCTCACTTGCCGAACTTTCTCCAGCAGCTGGCGGCGCACCTCGATCTCTTTTTCGAACGCAGCAGCCGAGACGTCGCGCAGTCCACCCAGCTCGTCTTCTTCGGGCCTTTCGATCTGCGCGTACTGCTGAATGAGTGGTTCGAGCGCGGCCGCGGATGCTGATGGGCCAGACGTCGCTGCCGGGGGCGCCGCTTCTTTGCGCGAGCAACCGGTCACTGCACTCAGCGCGAGAGAGAGGCCGACCAACCATGCCAAACGAGTGGAGTAGCTGCGTATCATACGAATATCCGTGGCCGAGCGATGGAAGCGCGCAAGTTTACTTCCTCGCCACCACCTGGAAAGCGCGGCCATCGGCAAGCGCGAAGGTCTTGCCGTCGAACGTTGCTTTGAGGCTCGCATCGCGACGATTGACGGCCCGCGCCGGCGTCGCTTCCGCCCACCGAATGACGTTCAACTCATAAGCGGTGCCGTTGCGCTGGAACTTCCCGAAGCCCGTCACCACGGCCTGTTCGTCTCCCGCCACGAGCACGAAATGATCGTCGACCAGCGCGAGCACCCCATTCTGCAACTTGTAGATATCGCCCCGAGCCGGACCGATGCGCTTGAACTTCTGCACCGTGCCGGAGCCGAACACGATGGTCATGGTCTCGCCGGCGCGATCGACCGAAATGTCATGTTGAGTATTCCGGCGAAATTTCAGCGCGGGATCTTTGCCCGGCGCGGTGCTGATCGTCTGCTCGGCGGTCATGTGGATGCCTTTCGGGCCCGCGCCGAACGGTCCGGCGTGCGCCATGGCTCCCTGGGTGTCGAACGGCTCGCCGTCGAAGATGGATTGCTGCGCGAACAGGCCATCCTTGTAGAGAATGACGCCGGTGAGTGGCATCACCTGACCAGTGCCGCCGGCCTGCAAACTGGTGTACGCCCACAAACCTTCGGCAGCTTCCAGCGCATCCGCGTTGTCGGCCTGCGCATTGGCCATCGCCAATGCCGTCAGCAGCCAGCCCCAAGCAAACAAACGTCGCCAGCGTCGGTGCATAGGCCCCTCGTCTCATTCGTTGCAGCCTCGATTCGTCGCGAGGCCATCAGACAGTGCTGCAAGGATGAGCCGAATACAATTACACCGGCTGCGCGCGTTCGTTGCCTCAGCCGCAACGTCCGCGCACGAGCGTGGCGAGGGGCACAGGCTTCACTGGTGCTTGCGCCTGAAATGGGCCAACTTCGCTCGGCTGCACGCTCCGCATCTCGGCGATCATCCGTGCGACGTTGTCGCCGCACATTCGGCCTTGGCACAAGCCCATGCCTGCTCTGGTCAGCAGCTTCGCGGCATCCGCCGACAGGACGTGTTTGTTCTCTGCGAGAGCCTGCCGCAGCTCGCCACAGTTGATGGACTCGCAGCGACACAGCAGGGTGTCGTCGCTCATCGTTTGCAGCGCGAGCGTCGCGGGCGGCCGGGCGAGCTGCTGAAGCACGGCCGCGAAGCTCTGCAGATGCGACAAACGACTCCTCGCAGCCGCGGCCAGGCGATGGGCCACGGCGTCATCCACACGGCCCAGCGAGCGCAGGATGCCAATCGCCGCGATGCGACCTTTTTCCAAGGCGGCGTCGGCGCCTTCGACGCCGGTGATCTCGCCGGCGAGGAAAAGATTCTTGATGCTCGATTCGAGCCACTCGTTGTGACGGGCCAGCCAACCGCCGGCGTGATCTTTCCAATGCATCTCGGCACCGACCTGTCGCGCGAGCTCGGATGAGGCGAGAAAGCCGTGGCACACGCCGATGCGGTCGCAGTCGAAGATTTGGGTTTTACGATGATCGATCCTGCCACTGGGGTCGAGTGCAGCGATCATGGCCCGCTCCACGGCGGTAGCGCCCTCCGCGCGCACGATGGTGTGGCCGAAGATGACAGGCACTTGCGCCCGCCGAAGTCGACGCAGGATGTGCGCGGTTTCCAGCAACTGGCGATGCTGTCTGAGTGCGATCATGGGATGACGCAGCATGAGCCAGGCTTGTTGTATTCGCTGAGTGAACACGACCGCGGCGACGTGCGCGCCGGCGCTCAGCAGCTGATCGGCCACGACGAGCTGCAATGGATGACTGCCCGCGAGCACGAAACGATCGCCGGGAACGAACTGCTGGCTTTTTACGAAACCTTGAATGGCGCCCGCGCCCAGCACGCCCGGCAACGTCCAACCAGGAAACGCCAACGGACGCTCGTAGCAGCCCGGCGCAAGCAATACAGCCTTTGCGCGCAGCAAATAACAACCGGACGGCCCCTGAACCCACAGCTCGTGCATTCCGCCGTCGTAACGGCTCTGCTCCGGGCCCGCCAAGCCTGTGCGCTTTTCAACACCCCCCAGCTCGTGCGTCCCGCCGTCGCGATGCTTCTGCTCCGGGCCGGCGAAGCCAGTGTGCTTTTCAACAACGCCCAGCTCGCCCATCCCACCGTCGCGACGCCTCTGCTCCGGGCCGGCCCTGCCACTGCATCTTGTTGTCTGGCTGGAGTCGGCAACGGGAGGCGGAGTCACTCGCTGCGTTCGATACGGCGACGGCCGCATGATCCCGAGCACGGTCGATTGGAACCTCCAGTCGATCTCCTGCCGCTCGATTACCTCCTGCAGCGCAGCCTTGACGCGATCGTACAACCTTGCCGGCAGCCATCGTTCGACAGAGAAACTCTTCGGCGGCTGACGAAGGATCTGACCTCCGGCGCGCGACTGTTCATCGATGATGGTCACCGC
>Ga0065721_10004615_pt1 | contig 24384 bp, 17 predicted proteins | sample Mesricmetagenome_FD_59108 | JGI IMG/M metagenome (GOLD analysis project Ga0065721, IMG submission 59108) | Mesophilic microbial community from rice straw/compost enrichment Sample: eDNA_1 v2 (version 2) | ecosystem: Engineered > Solid waste > Grass > Composting > Bioreactor | place: USA: Davis...
GTGGCTGGTTGAACTTAATTCCTCTCCTTCAAATTCGCTATTCAAGATTTCATCAACAGCCTCCATTATCCCCTTAGAACACTTATTCTTTACACCAGCCTCCCCAACTCCTATAGCATAACCTCCCAGTTTATCGGTCTTATCGTTCCGGGTGCCGGGGCCTTCGGTATAAACTTTAACAGTAATGTCAAATCCTTCTGCTGGAACTTTTTCAGTATAAGTATCCAATGACGCAATATTGGTATACCAGTTTTCATAACTGGCGTTACCGCCTTTTAATTTGCTCCAGAAAGTTTTACTTTTTTCATATGCAGGAAGTCCGGCTTCTTTGCTCTCGATATTTTTTTTGTTGTTACCAGTCCCATCAAATAGCAATACACAGCGTACCTTGATGGGTGTTTTATCACCCACCGGATCTTCCGGTTTTTCTGGTTCGGGTGTTTTTACTGATTCACCAATTTCCATCGATTGAGCCCTGTTTCTAACACTTTTGACTTATTGATTAACGGTAATTTTTTCAACGACTAGCGCACCGCGCCTGGCAGTATCCGACGAGCTGTAAACAAGATGTTTGTAGGATTTTTGCTTTCGCCATAAATCGTCCGCTGCCAGAATAATCAGCGCGGGCGCTGTTGCCGCACCTAAATCGCCCAGACAATCTGCCGGGTGTTCCATTCGAATAGGATCAGCGAATTTGGATTTGTTGCGCAAAAAAGCCACGCCATATTCTTTGGCCCAGTGATTTTCGCCGTTCATGCTGCTGTAAATTGTTTGAATACTGCTATCAGGATGGTCCGCCAGTGCTTTCTTGAATGCCTGATCCAGACCATCGCCGCGATAGGGCTGTTCGCTGTACAGGTGTCCTGGTTCGTCTGCCAGACCGGGAGGGTAAAGAGCGATGATGCTGTTGTCTCGCACGAGAGCCAGCTCAGGGTTTGGTGTCAGTAACAAAAAAGCAGCCCCTTCTCCCGGCGCAAAACCGTCGGCGGTTTCGCTGGTTAATGCGCGGTTTGCATTGTCCAATATCTTCAGGCGTTCCCTGCTGCAGAAGGAGTCGCTTCCACCTACGAGGATGTAGTCGTGACTATCCAGCAGGTAACGAAAGGCAAATGCGATTGCCTCCATGCCAGCCGCGCGGCCGCTGTGGCAGGCCCGTGTTAATGCAGAATGGACTAACGGTGAACACTGCTCGGCCAGATTGCGTGTCAACAGACCGAGCGGCACACAAGGTCCTGATTCTTGTTCCGGCATGGACAGAATGAGCGGGATTGGTTGCGCAACGGATTGGCTGCGGCAGGCTTCGCCAAGGGCCAGGATCGCCATTTTTATGGTGTGATCGTACTGCGCATTGTAAGAATCACACTCCTCGAGCTCATATTCCAACAGGTCAAATACTTCCGCTGGAACCTCGGTCATGGTAATGGGCTTGCCGTTTTTGCTGAGATAATTCGACTGCTGATAACCGGTTTTGCCTGCTCTAACTGCCAGCACAGTTGCTGCGGTAGTGGGTCCTACCGATGTAATTAAACCGGTACCGGCAATATAAAGACGGGGAGATACTGCGGATGATCCTTCATTCATGGTGAACTTCCTGAAAACGTGTTTTTTGCCAGATCAGTGTATGACATAGCTGGGGATTATCAGCGATTAACCGATTGCGGGGTGTGAGTAACGTCATCCTTTTCATTATTAAACCCCGCCCGTGCTCGCGGAGGTGCTCGATAAAAGCTCCGTTAATCCGGCGAATCAACGCCGCCAGAACAGCGGACTGAACAACACCAGCAACGTAAATACCTCGAGTCGGCCGAGCAGCATGGCGAAGCACAGGACCCATTTCGCGGGCGCATTGATGCTGCTGTAGTTAGCTGCTACATCACCCATGCCGGGGCCGAGGTTGGTGATGCAGGCACCGACGGCGGAGAAGGCGGTAACCAGATCCAGGCCACTGATCATCAGCAGCTGAAACATCACGATGTACATCACCACATACATCGCAAAGAATCCCCAGACCGCTTCCACTACCCGATCCGATACGTTGATACGGCCGATCTTGATGGGGATAACCGCATTGGGGAAGATCAGGCGATGGATCTCGCGGATACCTTGTTTGAAGAGCAGCAGGACGCGGATCATCTTCATGCCGCCGCCCGTGGAGCTGGCGCAGCCGCCCATAAACGCGAGGATAAACAGGGCGAAGGGGAGTGAGGCCGGCCAGGCGACAAAGTCGGCGGCGAAGCCGGCGGTGCTGAGTGTGGAGGCCAGGTTAAAAAATCCGATCACCAGACTGTCCTTTGCAGTGTAGGTGTTGGTGATCGCCAGATAAGCCACGGTGATCAGGGTGCCTACGATGATCCAGCCAAAGTAGAAGCGAAATTCTGCATCCGCAAAGTAGTAGCGCAGACTTTTCTCCCGCCAGACGAAGAAGTGCAGGGCGAAGTTTGCACCGGAAATCAGGACGAAGATGGAGCAGATCAGCAGGATAGCGTCGCTTTGAAAGTAACGGATGCTCTGATCGTGGGTGGAAAATCCGCCGTTGGAGACAGTGGAAAAGGCATGACACAGGGCTTCAAACCAGTTCATTCCCGCCGCCCAGTAGGCCAGACCGCAGGTCAGGGTGAGCACGAGATAGATCAGGAACAGTGCTTTGGCGGTTTCGGTAATCCGTGGTGTCAGCTTGTTGTCCTTGACCGGTCCCGGCGCTTCGGCGCGATACAGCTGCATACCTCCGATACCCAGCATGGGCAGAACCGCGACCGCGACCACGATAATCCCGATCCCGCCAAACCACTGCAGTTGATGGCGGTAGTAGAGGATGGAGGGCGGCAGCTGGTCCAGCCCGCTGATGACGGTGGCGCCGGTGGTGGTGAGCCCGGAGACTGCTTCAAACATGGCGTCGGTAAACGACAGGCTGAGGCCATCGGAGAGGATCAGCGGCAGCGCCCCGAAGGTGCTCAATACTGACCAGAAGAGCGCTGTCACCAGAAAGCCGTCCCGGGTGCGCAGATCGGCTTTACTGGCGCGCACCGGCAGCCAGAGGCCGAGGCCAGCTGCAAAGGTAATGGCAAAGGCCAGCAGAAATGTCAGGTAGTTGTGATCGTCGAACCACAGGGAAATAGCGATAGGAACCAGCAGCGTCAGGCTGAACAGAGTGAGCAGTACGCCCAGCACCCGGGTAATGGTGGCAAAATTCATGTCACACGTCGTTCATCAACAGACAATGGATATAAGTCGCTGGTCTGGATCTGCAGCGGCTCCTCAGAATCAGAAAAAGGTGAAGCCTACCTGGAACAGCTTCTCAATGTCGCGAGTGTGCTTTTTATCCAGCAGGAACACAATCACGTGGTCGCCGGACTGCACCACCACATCGTCATTGGCGATGATGACTTCTCCTCCGCCATCTGCCGTATTGCGCACCAGCGCGCCGATGGTGGCACCTTCCGGCAGATCGATATCCTCCAGCGCCCGTCCTACCACCTTCGAGGATTTGGCATCCCCGTGGGCGATAAGCTCCATGGCCTCCGCCGCCCCGCGGCGCAGTGAGTGAACATTCACCATATCGCCGCGCCGCACGTGGGTGAGCAGGCTGCCGATGGTGGTGGTCTGGGGGGAGATAGCAATATCAATATCGCCACCCTGAACCAGGTCTACATAAGCCGGGTTGTTGATCAGCGTCATCACCTTACGTGCGCCCAGCCGTTTGGCCAGCATTGACGACATGATATTGGCTTCATCGTCGTTGGTCAGGGCGAGAAAGACATCAGTGTCTTCAATATTCTCTTCCAGCAGCAGATCCTGATCGGTACCGCTGCCGTGCAGGACAATGGCGCGCTCGAGGTTTTCGGAGAGGCGTGCACAGCGGGCGAGGTTATGCTCAATGATGCGGACGTTGTAGCGTCCTTCCAGTTTCTTCGCCAGCCGGTAGCCGATGTTGCCGCCGCCGGCGATAGTAAGGCGCTTGTAAGGCACATCCAGACGGCGCAGCTCGCTCATCACCGCACGGATATCCGCCTTGGCGGCAATGAAGAAAACTTCATCATCTGCCTCGATCACCGTTGAACCNGTGGGCATAATGGCGCGNTTTCGCCGATAAATGGCCGCTACCCGTGACTTCACGTTAGGCATGTGCTGNCGCAGATAGCTCAGCTCCTGCCCCACCAGCGGCCCNCCGTGGTAGGCGCGNACTGCCACCAGCTGCACCTTGCCGTCGGCGAAATCCAGNACCTGTAATGCACCCGGGTTTTCAATCAGTCGGAAGATGTAGTCAGACACCAGCTGCTCCGGGCTGATCAANACATCGATGGGGATGGCGCCGCTTTCAAAAAGNACACGGTGNGTGAGGTAAGAGGTGGAGCGAACCCGTGCGATCTTNGTGGGCGTGCGGAACAGGCTGTCAGCGACGCGGCAGGCGATCATGTTGATCTCATCGTTGTTGGTAACCGCGATCAGCATGTCCGCATCTTCTATGCCCGCCTGGATCAGGATATCCGGATGGGAGCCCTCGCCGGTAATTACCCCGATGTCGAGCCGGTCGCGCAGCTCGCGCAGCCGGAGCTCATCGGTATCCACTACCGTAATGTCGTTGGCTTCACTGGCGAGGTGCTCGGCAAGACTGCCGCCTACCTGTCCGGCGCCAAGGATAATGATCTTCATAGGCCTTCCTTACTCACGGATAAAACCCACCGTTGCACATGCCATTTAACCCCAGGCCTGATGACCATGCGCATGATGTTAAACCTTATCGCTGATCTGTGTGGGTTTACGCAGGCGCGCGTAATAGAACCCGTCGTGCCCATCTACCCCGGGCAGCAGTTGACGGCCGCAGGGCTGTGCGATGCCCCATGGAACGTCCAATAAATCACAGGTAGCGGCCGGCTGTCGATTAAGGAATGCTTCGACCACCTGGGTATTTTCTTCAGGCATGACGGAACAGGTGGCGTACAGCAGGATACCGCCGGGTTTAAGCAGAGGCCACAGGCTGTCGAGCAGCTGGCCTTGCAGCTGCGCCAGCTTGGTGATGTCAGCGGGGTTGCGCAGGACCTTGATATCCGGGTGGCGACGGATAATACCGGTGGCGGAGCAGGGGGCGTCAAGCAGGATGCGGTCGAAGGGCTGGCCGTCCCACCAGCCTGCGGGCTGGCTGGCATCGCCACACAGAATCCGGGCTGTCACCTTCAGGCGCGTCAGGTTTTCCCGAACCCGGGCCAGTCGCCGCTCGTCAGCATCCAGCGCCACGACCTCCAGGTCAGGGGCGCTTTCCAGGATGTGACCGGTCTTGCCGCCCGGTGCCGCACAGGCATCCAGCACACGCTGGCCGGCTTCCAGTTCCAGCAGGCCGGCGCTGAGTTGAGCAGCTTCATCCTGCACACTGATCAAGCCCTCATCGAACAGCGGCAGCTGGCGCGGGTCCCGGGGCTGNGCCAGGGTCAGTCCCACCGGGCTGTAGGGAGCGGGTTGGNCAGTAATATCGCGCGTGGCGAGATCCGCAAGGTAGGCCTCGCGCNCAACCTTATGGGTGTTGAGTCGCAGGGTAAATGGCGGATGTGCGTTGTTGGCCGCGACTATCTGTTCTATCTGGTTCGGCCAGGCGCGTTGGAGCTGGTCGAGCAGCCAGGTCGGGTGACTGGTGGCGTAGGCTGGATGGGTCTGCAGCTGGCGCTCCAGCTCTTCCCGCTCCCGCTGAAAGCGGCGCAGCACCCCGTTAATCAACTTGGTCGCCCAGGGCTTCTTTAACGGACGTGCCGCTTCTACCGTTTCGCTGATGGCCGCATGGTCGGGCACGCGCATCTGGGTCAGCTGGTACAGCCCCAGTAACAGCAGGGCCTGGATATCGCTGTCTTTACCCCGCAGCGGTTTATCGAGCAGGCGTTGCAGAAAGGTGTCCAGTCGTGGCTGCCAGCGCAGGGTGCCGAAACAGAGTTCCTGCAGAAACGGACGTTCGCTCTCGGGCAGTCTGGCTTGGGTGGCGGGTAACAGGCTCGACAGTGACCCCTGCTGGCGCAGGATCTGGCCAATGATCTGGGCTGCAGCTGTACGGGCAGTGAGCGCCATCAGACGGGTAGCTCCAGCTGCTCTCCCTCGCTGAACAGCGCTGGATGACCGCGCAGCAGCTCTTCGATGGAGACGGGTTTTTTACCGGGCAGCTGTACCTGCTGAAGCAGCAGACTGTTATCCCCGCAACTGACACGGATGCCTGATGGACTGACTTCAATGATTCTGCCGGGGGGCTGGCTGTTGTTGCCTGCCACCACCTGACTGGACCACAGACGAATGCGCTCTTCACTGCCGGCTTTCTGCAGAAAGGCGACAGGAAAGGGGTTGAAGGCGCGGACCTTACGCTCAAGTACGGCGGCCGGTTGGCGCCAGTCGAGCAGCGCTTCTTCTTTCAACAGTTTCGGTGCATAGCAGCTCAAACTGTCCTCTTGGGCTTCGGGCTGTGCCGTGCCGCGCGCCAATTGCTCCAGCGCATCCAGAAGGGCTGGCGCTCCGATAGTTAACAGGCGATCGTGCAGGATTCCGCCGGTATCATCGGGAAAAATCGGGCATTGGCTCTTGACCAGCATCGCACCCGTGTCTAATCCCACGTCCATCTGCATGATGGTCACCCCGGTACGGTCATCTCCTGCCTCAATGGCGCGCTGGATGGGAGCGGCCCCGCGCCAGCGAGGCAGCAGCGAGGCATGAACATTGATGCAGCCCAGCCGGGGGGTATCGAGCACTGCCTGAGGCAGCAGCAGCCCATAGGCTACGACCACCATGATGTCGGCCTGCAGAGCGGCCAGTTCGGCCTGGGCGGCCGGGTCCTTCAGGGATACCGGCTGGTACACCGGAATAGCATGTTCCAGGGCCAGCGCCTTTACCGGGCTGGCGGTCAGTTTCTTACCGCGTCCCGCCGGGCGATCCGGTTGTGAGTAAACCGCAATGACCTGATGCCGGCTGTCCAGCAGGGCCTGCAGATGATGAGCGGCAAAATCCGGTGTGCCGGCGAAGACAATACGCAGGCTGGCAGCGGAATCGTGAGAATGGGAAGCTACAGTCATGTATATCTGGTCGTCCGAAACCGGAGGAAGAAAAAAGCCTGATGGGTTAGATCAGGCTTGGGCGCGATGTTTCTTTTCGAGTTTCTTGCGGATACGTGAGCGTTTGATCGGCGATACGTAATCCACAAAAAGTTTACCGTTGAGATGGTCGATCTCATGCTGGATACAAACTGCCAGCAGGCCTTCCGGCTCGATGGTGAATGGATTGCCGTCGCGATCCAGTGCGCTGACCCGCACATGGCCGGGTCGTACCACGGTCTCATAGAAGCCGGGGATCGACAGGCATCCTTCGTCGTATTCCTGCAGTTCAGCGTCCAGCACAGTGATCTCGGGATTGATAAACACCAGCGGCTGGGAACGATCCTCGCTGATGTCGATAACGATGACACGCTCATGCACGTTCACCTGCGAGGCCGCCAGGCCGATGCCCGGGGCGTCGTACATGGTTTCGAACATGTTATCGACCAGTTGCCGGATACGATCGTCGACCACGGCGACAGGTTTCGCGACTGTCCGCAGGCGTGGATCGGGAAATTCAAGTATCTCTAATATCGCCATAGCTTGTGACAAACTTCTAGTAAAAAGACAATAACCGCTGCTAACATGATGATCGCACAGCATTTATGCCGCACACGCAGGTCAGCCGGCGGGCGGTAGATTGCGCTATTATAACGTCAACGGCAGGGTGAAATCCTGCTTTACTGTAAGTGCAACGTTAAAAATGGCGGCGCAGCTACCGGGTTCAAGGGTGACGCATCGACAGGTAACGCAAATTGCTGTGGAAATTTGTGCTAGCCTTCTTTTTGGCGACACTGTGCCAGTGGGCGCTGCTACCTTCCAGGACCGAAAAAAACAGGATCGGTTTCTATGAAAAAAATGATAATTGCGGTACTCGCAGGGTCACTGCTGAGTGTGTTGACTTGGGCTCAGGGCGGGTTATTACGTGATAACCACCCGGATGAATACACTGTAAGAAAGGGCGATACCCTGTGGGATATCTCCAACACCTTCTTAAATACTCCCTGGATGTGGCCGGAAATCTGGCACGTTAATCCGCAGATTGAAAACCCTCATCTTATCTACCCCGGCGATGTCATCCGTCTGATTTATCTGGATGGCCAGCCTCGTCTGACCCTGGACCGTACCGTTCGCCTTGCGCCCGGTGATGCCAAGCTCGGCCCGAGTGTCCGCGTGCTGCCTAACGAAGATGCCATCCCCGCGATCCCGCTGGACCGCATCGATGCTTTTCTGTCCCGCAGCCGCATCCTTGACCTGGACGATATGGAAAGTGCGCCTTACATGCTGGCCGGACCGGAGAAGCGGATTGTGGTCGGTGCTGGCGATACCGCCTACGCCCGTGGTGATTTCAGCGGCAATATCAAGAACTACGGTGTCTTCCGCAAGGGTGACAAGTATGTTGATCCGGAAACCAAAGAGTTTCTGGGTATCCACGCCCAGAGCATTGGTACCGTCAGCGTCCAGTCGGTTAAAGATGATATCGCGACCGTTCGCGCTATCCGTAGCACGGAAGAGATCCGCATGGGCGACCGTCTGCTGCCCAACGAAGAGCGTTCTGTGGACTCCATCTTCTATCCCAGCGCTCCGGACACCGATATTGAAGGTGTGATCCTGGGTGTGGAAGGCGGTGTAAGTCAGGTCGGCAAGATGAACGTGGTGATCCTGAACCGCGGTGACCGCGAAGGCCTGCAGGTAGGTAACGTACTGGCCATCTACAAAACCGGTGAACTGGTGCGTGACCGAGTGACCAACGAGCGGGTGCAGCTGCCGGATGAGCGCGCTGGTCTGCTGATGGTGTTCCGCACCTTCGAGAAGATGAGCTTTGGCCTTGTTCTGGAAGCTGATCGTCCGCTCTCCGTGAACGACAAAGTACGCAATCCCTGATAAATCTTATTTGACCCAGCCGCTTCATAGATGAAGCGGCTGCTCCACCTAACAAGGATGTTTATGTGCGATTCCCTTCACGCTAACCTTCTTCTTCAACGTCTACCGGATTGCGGCCCCGCCAGTTACTGGCGTCTGCGGGAGGCGTTTGGCATGCCGGAGGCTATCCTCCGCCAAGCTTCTACCAGTCTTGCCGCTTTCCTTAAGCCATCGGCAGTGCAGGCTCTGCAGGATTACCAGCAGCACGGAGAAGCGAGCCAGCTCGGGCGCCTGGTAGTCCATGATCTCGCTTGGCTGAGTGAGCATCCCGAAGTAACTGTGATCGGTGTGGATGATGCTGACTACCCGGCATTGCTGCGGGAAATCCGCCGCCCGCCACCCCTGTTGTATGTGCTGGGCGACCCGGCCTGCCTGAACCTGCCGCAGATCGCCATCGTAGGCAGTCGCAATCCAACCCCCGGCGGCAGTGACAATGCTTACCAGTTCGCCCGTTTCCTGGCCGGTGCCGGATTCACGATCACCAGCGGACTGGCACTGGGGGTGGATGGCGCCGCCCATGCCGGTGCTCTGGCGGTGGAAGGTAGGACGGTAGCGGTGCTGGGTACAGGCATTGACCGGATTTATCCGGCGCGCCACCGGCGGCTCGCGCAAGACATCGTGGCTCAGGGTGGAGCGCTGGTGTCTGAGTTTCCCCTCGACACCCGCTCTAATGCCGGTAATTTCCCTCAACGCAATCGCATTATCAGCGGCTTGAGCTGCGGTACGCTGGTGGTGGAGGCGGCAGTCCAGAGCGGCTCCCTGATTACCGCTCGACTGGCGCTGGAACAGAACCGTGAGGTGTTTGCCATTCCCGGTTCCATTCATAACCCGCTGGCGCGTGGCTGTCACAAACTGATCCGGGAGGGGGCCAAGCTGGTGGAAACAGGCCAGGACATTGTGGAAGAGCTTGGGGCGCTCCTGGGCTTTCAGCAGGTAGAACTGAGGGATCATGGGGCTGAGGCGGCTGACCCGGCGGTAGCTCTGGAGCCAGCGGAGGCCAGCCTGTTACAGGCCATGGGCTATGACCCGGTCGATGTGGACACACTGGCGCAGCGTACGTCGCTGGATGTGGGGGTGATCGCGGCGCAGCTGGTTGGTCTGGAGATAAAAGGGGTGGTCAGCAGTATGCCGGGCGGTTATGTACGGTCATCCCGGTAACCTGTGGCGCGCGTTCCTGTTGAGCCAGCCGGCGCGGTGCTTTAGAGTGCGGGCTCGTTGTTAACGGGCGATGCCCCTTTGTCGCAAGGATATCTCTCATGACCGACTGGTCACTTAATCCCCGTATCCGCCACGCAGCACACGTCATGCGCCTGGGCGGGGTTATCGCCTATCCCACCGAAGCCGTGTGGGGTCTCGGATGTAATCCCTTTGACCGACAGGCGGTGGAATTTCTGTTGTCACTCAAACAGCGGCCTATGCACAAGGGCCTCATCCTGATCGCAGCGGATATCCACCAGCTTGAGCCTTTTATTCATCACCTGGACGACCTCCAGCGGCAACGCTTGAAGAATTCATGGCCCGGCCCGGTTACCTGGCTGGTGCCCAGAAATGCCTTCGCCCCCTTCTGGGTAACGGGTGATTCCCCGTCCATTGCGTTGCGTGTGACGGATCATCCCCTGGCCGCCGGCTTGTGCCGCGCATTCGGCGCGCCGATCGTATCCACCTCCGCCAATCCCCAGGGCCGTCCGCCCGCCCGCGATACCTTAACATTGCGGCGTTATTTTGGCGGGCAGCTGGACGTTATCGCCCCCGGCAAGGTCGGGCGTCGGGAAAAGCCTTCGGAGATCCGCGATTTACTGACCGGCGAAATCCGTCGGCCCGGCTGAGCCCGGTCCGAACCAATACAACCCCTGAACAGCCGGGCGTACAATAGCGACCCGGCCATTCACAAGCCTGATTCCCCCGTGGATCACGATGACCAGAGAGAGGATCTATGAGCGAAATTACCCCCGACAAGGCAGCCGTAAAGGCTTACCTGCTGGATCTGCAGGATCGCATCTGTGCAGCCCTCGAGGAGGAGGACGGTGGCGGGAAATTTATTGAGGATGCCTGGGTCAGAGCGGAAGGCGGCGGCGGACGTTCCCGCGTACTGGCTGAAGGGACAGTGATTGAAAAGGGCGGGGTGAATTTCTCCCACGTCCACGGTCAGCAGATGCCGGCTTCCGCCACAGCCCATCGGCCGGAGCTGGCCGGACGGGCGTTCGAAGCCATGGGGGTGTCGCTGGTGATCCACCCGCGTAATCCTTATGTCCCGACCAGCCACGCCAACGTACGTTTTTTTATCGCGGAGAAAGAGGGCGCAGCCCCGGTGTGGTGGTTCGGCGGGGGCTATGACCTGACGCCTTACTACGGCAATGAAGACGATTGCCGCCATTGGCACCAGACCGCCCGGCAGGCCTGCGCACCTTTTGGCGAGGAGGTTTATCCAAGGTTCAAACAGTGGTGCGATGACTACTTTTTTCTCAAACACCGCAACGAAGCCCGCGGAGTCGGCGGGTTGTTCTTTGACGACTACAATGCCGGTGGCTTTGAGCAGAGCTTTGCACTCATGCGGTCGGTGGGCGACAGCTATATGCCCGCCTATCAGCCGATCATGGCTCGCCGTAAAAACCAGGCCTATGGCGATCATGAGCGCCAGTTTCAGCTATATCGCCGCGGCCGCTATGTGGAGTTCAACCTGGTCTATGACCGGGGCACTCTTTTTGGTCTGCAGACCGGCGGGCGTACCGAGTCTATCCTGATGTCGCTGCCACCGCTGGTGCGCTGGGAGTACAATTGGCAGCCCCCGGCAGGGTCGCCGGAAGCGGAACTGTATGAGAAGTTCCTGCCGGCCCGTGACTGGGTTTAATGATGTAACCATCAAGCCACTCCGAGAGGGTGGCTGATGCTTCAAGAACGATAACAACACGATTTACACACTGGACTTACCCATGACTGATCTTTACGCCGTGTTCGGCAACCCTATCAACCACAGCAAGTCGCCTCATATTCATCGTCANTTTGCCGAGCAGACCGGCCAGGACATGACCTACACCAAGCANCTGGTGGGTCAGGATGAATTCGAGCAGGCGGCCAATGAATTCTTCAGCAAGGGTGGGAAAGGACTGAACATCACCATGCCATTTAAGCTGGATGCCTACCGGTTCGCTCACCAGCTTACCCAGCGTGCGCGCCGGGCCGGGGCGGTCAATACGCTGGCCCTGAGGGCTGACGGGAGCATCCTGGGGGACAATACCGATGGCATCGGCATGATCCACGACATGCACAACCTTGGCTGGGAGTTGCGGGGCAAGCGGGTGCTGGTGCTGGGAGCAGGCGGCGCGGTGCGCGGTATCCTGCAGCCTTTACTGGAGCAGGATCCGCAGGAAGTGGTTATCGTTAACCGCACCTTTCACAAAGCCGAAGAGCTGGCCAATAGTTTTCACGATCTTGGAGAAGTACGCGCGCTGCGGCTGGAGGATATCCAGGGTCAGCAGTTTGATATCGTGATCAACGGTACCTCGACCAGCATGCAGGGTGAATTGCCGCCGCTGCCGGACGATGTCCTGGCACCCGGTGCCTGTTGTTATGACATGGCATACGGCGCTGAGCCGACTCTGTTTCTGCAATGGGCCAGCGTCCACAAGGCGGCCAGTGTTGCCGACGGTCTGGGGATGCTGGTGGGTCAGGCGGCAGAAGCCTTTTACCTGTGGCGACAGATTCGTCCTGAAGTCGTTCCGGTCATCACGGCGATGCGGCGGCAGATGAACGAAAAAAATAAATAAGTCATAGTTACGTTTGTTGTCTCACATATTCCTCCGTTGCGCCGCTCAGGCGGCGCCGAGGATCTTAAANTCCGCTGTGTTTTCAATAGAAAAAATTCCTCCTGCTTTTTCTGCTGCTTTNGTTATCGCTCATANAAATACATTNGTTTTCAAGCAGATTTTTCTGACCGTTTTGTTTTGCTGATAAAAAGCAANACCGCGCTGCGACTTGCGTNAAATTCAAGCTGGCGCGGAGAGTTGGTGTCGAGGGAGCGGCATAAAAANTTTTCTGTAACGGGAAAAATATTTTCGAAGAAATTGTGATGCAGGAATATATGCGGCTGCGGACTTTCGCTATATAGTTTTTCGGCTTGCTGTTGAAAGCGCAACGCGGACAGCAGTAAACGGACGCTATCGTTCACCGTAATGATAAACATCCCAAGGTGTTGTCCGCACAATAATAACGTAACGTGAGAGAGCTAAAATGTTAAAGAAAGCACTATTCTCAGTAGTCCTGTTGTCCATGTCAGCGAGTGTCTTCGCTGCAAAAAATCGCCCCGATGGTTATGTCACTATCTGTAAGACGGGTCAAACCTGTTCGGTCAGTTCATCAACCAACGTTGCCTTCGGTGCGGCCGATAAATTTGTGTACAAGGTGTTAAGCGGCAGCTTTTCCTGTTCAGTCGCCACCTTTGGTTCAGATCCCAACCCCTCCAAGTCGGTGAAGGAATGTTCTATTCCGTCCGGCAGTTCTGGTGGCGGTGGCACACCCAGTTCCTCCTCCAGCTCTTCCAGTTCATCTGGCGGTTCATCAGGTGGCGGTAATTCCGGCGGTATTACGGGCGCCTCCTGCTCGCCGAACGGTTCTACCACAGTGAACTCCACCATCCGTGTCACCAGCGGTACTTATGATGGTAGTTGCCGTGTTCATAACGCGGGCAGTGGTCTGGGTGACGGCAGCCAGAGTGAAAGCCAGAAGCCGGTCTTCCGGGTGGAAAACGGTGCGACCCTGCGCAACGTCATCATCGGTAAAAACGGTGCGGACGGTATCCACGTGTACAACGGCGGTACCATCAACAACGTAACCTGGCAGGACGTGGGTGANGATGCATTGACCATCAAGTCATCCGGTACGGTGAATGTCAGNAACATTTCTGGTTACGATGCTGGTGACAAGTTCTTCCAGGTAAATGCGGCGAGCACNCTGCGGGTGAGCAACTGTATTATCCGCAACGCNGGCAAGGCCCTGCGTCAGAACGGTGGTACNACCTATAAGATTGATGTGGCCTTCGACCGNTGTGATATTTCCGGTATGAAGGAAGGTATCTTCCGCACCGACAGTTCTACCAGTGTGGCCCGCATCACCAACAGCCGTGTGAAAAGTGGTACAACCATTTGTATCGGCTTTAAATCCGGTAATTGCACGTCGTCCGGTATTACCTACTATTAATTTTTACTGTTGAAATATGTGTTGATAAAGCGCTGGCTTTGGTCAGCGCTTTTTTATTTTCTGCTCAGTCTCGATGAAAAAATAATTTGAATTGACAGGCTCAGCCGAAAACTCTGCAAGAGTAAGACAAGCAGATTTACACTTTCAGGGATAAAATCTCAAAAAAATAATCGTAAAAATTCAGACTCGAGCAACATCAACTACCATCTGCGGTAATGGTGAGGCCAGCTAGTAATAGCAATTTTGTCTACTTAATAGCTCCCTTTTCGTTTACCTCCCCTTGCTATACCTTTATATTTTTCACCCGCTTGAAAGTTAGCAGTAAGCGTAACGCGAACAATCATTGCCTGACGGTTTTTTTATATTTCCGGTTGAGGTGTGATTGTGAAAAATAAAAAAATCGACTTTGTTCGCACAATAATAACGTCACGTGAGAGAGCTAATATTATGCTGAAAAAACTTTTGTTTTCCATTGTTGTTCTATCCTTCTCCGCCAGCGTCTTCGCTGCTAAAAACCGCCCTGATGGCTACGTTACTATCTGTAAGACGGGTCAAACCTGTTCAGTCAGTTCATCAACCAATGTTGCTTTTGGTGCCGCCGATAAATTTGTATATAAAGTATTGAGCGGCAGCTTTTCCTGCTCCGTTGCTACCTTCGGCTCTGATCCGAATCCCTCCAAGTCAGTGAAGGAGTGTTCGATTCCATCGGGCAGTTCGGGAGGCGGTGCTTCCAGCTCATCCAGCAATAACAACTCCGGTGGNGGTTCAGCCAGTGTCAGCCTGGGNGCNTCGGCGGGTAACGGCAGTGTTTCATTGAGCTGGTCTACATCGGCCAACATCAATGCCATNGAAATCTACCGCGATACCGATTCCGACCCGAGCGGCCGCGTNCGTATCGCCAGCCTGAGNGGCAGTGCGCGCAGTTACACCGCTACCGGTTTATCCAATGGCACGACCTATTGGTTCTGGGTGAAATACCGTTTGAGCGACAATAACTGGTACAACTCCAACGCTGCCTCTGCGCAGCCCAGTGGTTCTTCCGGCGGCGGCTCCAGCAGTTCATCTGGTGGTAACTCCGGTGGTATTACCGGTGCATCCTGCTCACCCAACGGCTCTACCACCGTGAATTCCACCATCCGTGTCACCAGCGGTACTTATGATGGTGGTTGCCGTGTACACAACGCGGGCAGTGGTCTGGGTGACGGCAGCCAGAGTGAAAGCCAGAAGCCGGTCTTCCGGGTAGAAAATGGTGCGACCCTGCGCAATGTCATCATTGGTAATAATGGCGCGGACGGTATCCACGTATACAACGGCGGCAATATCGATAACGTGACCTGGCAGAACGTGGGTGAAGACGCGCTCACCATCAAGTCATCGGGTACAGTGAATGTTTCCAACATCGAGGGTTATGATGCAGAAGATAAATTCTTCCAGGTGAATGCGGCGAGTACGTTACGGGTGAGCAACTGCATTATTCGCAATGCCGGCAAGGCTCTGCGTCAGAACGGTGGTACCACCTACAAGATTGATGTGGCGTTCGACCGCTGTGATATTTCGGGCATGAAGGAAGGTGTGTTCCGCACCGACAGTTCTACCAGTGTGGCTCGGATTACCAACAGCCGGTTAAAGAGCGGTACGACGATCTGTATCGGCTTTAAATCCGGTAACTGTACGTCTTCCGGTATCACTTATTATTAAGTTGATGTAGCAAGTAAGCCTGCTTATCAAGCGCCGACCCATCCGGTCGGCGCTTTTTTATCAGGCTTATTGTGCTTTATAAAATGTGTAGCTCTGGCCCGCTTCTGTCTTCACATCCCAGGATTGGCTGTCCCGTAACAGAACGCTCGGTGCGGATGATTCACCGGCAATCAACGGTGTTTTGATAACGGGCACGGCGAAAAACGGATTGGGATTTTCGCCCGTCGCTGCCACCAACCGTTTGTCCTCCGCCAGAGGGGTGTGTACACGCAAGCGTGCGTTGCCACCCAGACGTGAATGTATCTTTACTTGCGTCAGCTCACCGTCCTGCCATGCGATGTCGATGACGAAACCGCCCCGGGTCACCAGACCGCTTGCCGATCCTGCAGGCCAGGCATCCGGCAGCGCGGGCAGAAGGTGAATCACACCGTCGTGACTCTGCACCAGCATCTCGGCGATGCCTGCGGTCACACCGAAGTTGCCATCGATCTGAAACGGTGGATGTGCATCAAACATGTTTCCGTAGGTGCCGCCTTTTTCGGTGGTGGCGACAGTTTCTTCCGTGAGGTTGATCTGTTCTTTCAATAGATCGAAAGCACGGTTGCCATCGAGGAAGCGCGCCCACCAGTTGATCTTCCAGCCCATGGACCAGCCGGTAGATTTATCACCGCGATGCGCCAGCGACACCTTGGCCGCTTCAAATAACGCTGGCGAACGGTAGGGAGAAATCTGATTGCTCGGGAACAATCCATAAAGATGCGATACATGGCGATGATGATCTTCAGGATCATCCCAATCCTCCAGCCACTCCTGCAGCTGACCGAAGCGGCCGATCTGCATGGGCGGCAGTTGATCACGTTTGTGTTGCAGTTCTTGTGCAAAATCCGCGTCGATGCCCAGGATGCCGGCTGCGTCGATGACGGCGGAGAACAGATCAAACACCAGCTGGTTATCCATGGTGGTGCCGGCACTGATGGAGGTAGGTGTGCCCTCGCGGCGGTAGGTATTTTCCGGCGAGTTGGATGGCACCACTACCAGCCATTGATGAGTGGGTTCACGGCGCAGACTGTCGGCAAAAAACTGCGCTGCACCGCGCAGCACCGGATAATACTTGCGCAGAAAAGCTTCATCGCCCGTGTACAGGTAGTGCATCCACAGATGTTGGCTCAGCCAGGCGCCGCCGGTTTGCCACTGGCCATAAAAGGGCGCGTCCACTTGTCCGGTGATACGCCAGATGTCGGTATTGTGATGCATCATCCAACCCCGGGCACCATAGAGCTTGCTGGCGCTTTCCTGGCCGGTGACGGCGAGGTCTTCCAGCATGTCGAACAGCGGTTGATGCAGTTCCGATAACTGGGTTATCTCAGCGGGCCAGTAATTCATCTCGGTGTTGATGTTCACGGTGTATTTGCTGTCCCACGGCGGATTGGTATGCGGGTTCCAGATCCCCTGCAGGTTTGCTGGCTGCGTACCCGGCTGCGAACTGCAGATCAGCAGATACCGGCCGAACTGAAAATACAGCATCGCCAGATGCGGATCGTCCTGCTGTGCAAAATTCGCGATGCGCTGATCGGTGGGTTGATTGATCGCGGGTGTGCTACCCAGATCCAGGGTGACGCGATTAAAAAACGCCTGATAAAACTGCTGATGCTCCCGCAGCAGCGTGGCGTAAGGTTTATTGGTGGCCTGCTGCAGAGTCTGTTCAGCGCGGGCGAAGCTGTCTCCGCTGACATCATCGTAATGATTGAAGTTGGTGCCCACCGCGATGCGAATGATGACTTCATCGGCAGCGTCTATCACCAGGCCCTCGGCATCTTTTGTCAGCTGGCCGCCACGAAGCTGTGGTTCAACCAGCGCAGTGAAGCGGATCTTGCCTTCCACACCTTCGTGCGAACCGCCCTGGCCTTCAATACGCAGGCGCTTATCTTCTACATGCAGTTGATGTGTCTGCGGACTGTTGAAACCCAGACGGGTCGAAATCTGCCCGGCGCGATCGGCCGTCAGGCGAACCACCACCACCTGATCGGTAAACGAGGTGAATATCTCCCGCGTAAACTCAACCCCGCCATGACGATAGCGCACCAGCGCGGTGGCGTTGCTGATGTCGAGTTCGCGATAAAAATCGGTAAAGTCTTCGTGGCCGGCAAAGCTCAGGGTCAGATTGCCCACCGTCTGATAGGGCATGCCACTGTTGGTGGAGCGGATGGTACGGTTAGCAAGCAATTGTGCCTGTTCGTATTTTCCGGAAAAAAGCAGCTGTGTAATCTCTTCCATCGCTTCGGCCGCGGCGGGATTTACGTTGTTGTTCGGCCCGCCGGCCCAGATAGTGTCTTCATTCAGCTGCAGCTGTTCCTGTGCGGGATGGCCAAAGATCATAGCGCCCAGCCGGCCATTGCCCAGCGGCAGGGCGTAGTTCCAGTTCTTGGCTGGCTGGTCGTACCAGAGCCGGAAGTCGGTGACTGCTGAGGGTTTATGAATTGACTGGCAGGAAAGACTCAACAGACAGGCGCCGATCCACAGCAGGGGGCGCAGGCGCGGAAAACGAAGACGGGAAAAAATTGTTATTAGCATGACGATCATCCTGTTTGAAAATCTGCGATCAGCAAATGCATATCCATCATGAACAGCGGTGTTGCAACCAGATGCTGACGATAGCAAAAAAAAGCCCGCTCGCGCGGGCTGAACAACGCTGATATCAGGGAAGCGCGCGGTAGACCAGATTGCGGAATTTCACTTTACCACTGCCTGCGGCGTAGATCGCGGGACGCAGACTCATAAATCCGTAAGCCACATTGTGGTGGTATCCCGAGACCTCCATCTGCGTATCATACTTATGCCAGGTTTTGCCCTGATCGACGCTGTAATGGATGGTCAGGATATGCCGGTCGTTCGTCACACGCAGGCGGAACTGGTTGCCCGCAGGGCGAGCGGTGTAGCGNTGATCCATNCCNTAGCGGTGCAGCAGNAATCCCCGCTCGGCAATGCCGACGCCGGCGTAGAGNTTGTCGTTGTAGAACAACAGCGCACCACCGAGGGCGCCCGGTTCCAGTTCTATATCCACTTCAAANTGATAGGCCTGATCGCCGGTCACGAAGGTCATGGGAGAAGAATTGCTGGGCGAATCACCTTTGGGACTTAGCTCCAGATAATGACCCCGTTCATCTTTACCGTAATGCAGGCGCTGGTTTTCGGTGACGTCACCGCGGAAGAAACTCCACTGCACGCCGAACTTGTTGGTGCTGAAGTCATCAGAGAACGCCATGCCGTGCGGTCCTTCTATGCCGCCTTTGGGCTTGGGAATCGGTTGGCCAACGTCGTAGCCTTTGGAGCGGAACCAGCCATCATCGGTCCACTCGATGGGTTCGAGCATCGTCTGGCGGCCCAGTGTGTGGAAACCATTTTCGTAGCCGTGATACACCATGTACCAGTCACCGTCAGCAGGACCTTCGACCAGGGTTGCGTGGCCGCGCGACCACCATTTTTCTGCGGCTGATTCGGTGCGGATGATGGGATTGTAGGGTGAGTTTTCCCAAGGGCCGTGCACGGATTTGGAACGTGCGGCAATTACCATGTGACCGGTGGGTGGACCGGCGGTGCCGCCGACAGCGGTGACCATGTAGAAATAATCACCGTGCTTTAACATCTTCGGCCCTTCCTGCGCATAACTTTCCACATCCCATTCCTCGGGATACTTCCAACCGTCGTAGACGTGTTTCATCTCACCCACCAGGCTCTGGCCGTCATCGGATAACTGCACATAATCGCCGTGGGAGAAAAACAGATAGCGTTTGCCATCCTCGCCCACCAGATGGCCCGGATCGATGCGGTCCGGGTATTTTCTATCGGGATTAAGATCAACAGGATCGGACCAGGGACCGCGAATATCATCGGCCCATACGACATAGTTGGAGTTGTGGCCAGGCAGCTTCGCTGGGATAAACACATAGTAACGGCCGTTGTGCTTGGTCAGCTCCGGTGCCCAGATGCTGCCGACATACTTGGTCAGCGCCGGACCGATGGGTTGCCAGTTGATCATGTCCTGCGAATGCCAGATGGTCAGCGCGGGATAGGATTCGAAGGTGGAAAACACCATGTAATAATCTTTTCCATCTTTCAGGATGCTCGGGTCCGGACGATCACCGGCAACAATTGGATTAAGATAAGTGCCATCACCCAGGTCCGCTTTGCGCTGACCTTCGTGGGTACTGGCCCAGGTCTGGCAGTGACGCAGGAAGGAAATACCCAGGTGCTCAGTACAATTTTTTTCCGCAGTGTGTTGAGCTGATGGTGGTGCGTTGTGGCAGGCGCTCAGCAGCAGTGCTACCAGCGCATAAAATAAAATAGCGCGTTGATTCATGGACAGTACCTCTTTCTCTCTCGTGATTTATTGTGGGTGTTGCTGAAAAAATCCGGCTGTAGCCCCTTGAATATTTCGCAGCAACTTTTTGTTAAAAAATAGAACGCTATAAATCCATATGCCGGCTCACAAGATCCATGGCCACCACATGGCGCCCCGGATTTCTGGTGCCTTGAAGCAGTTTTTCCATCTCACTGAACGCGGCATTGATCATAAATTTGGAATCCTGGCGCACCGAGCACAAAGGATTGGGCAGGAAATCCAGCATGGTGTGATCGTCAAAGGTAGCCAGGATCATCTCCGGCGGCACGCCGCCCCGTTCCTGACGCAGGGCATGTAGAGCACCTTCAAATAACGCAATGGATGCGGTAATCAGCACGCTGGGCAACTCCGCATGGCGCTGCAGAAATTCTGTCATCGCTGCCGCACCTTCGCTGAAACCATTGCGCGGTGCGTGGCAGATCTCGATCTGTTCAGCGGGTACCTGCAATTCGCTCAGTGCCTGCCTGAAGCCACGCACACGACCAGCGATTGACGGCATTTCCGGATTACCGGCGATAAATAAAAATCGCGCGGTTTCATCGCGTGTCCTGCTGAAGGCATGAATTTTCCGGGTCAAGGCCGCGCTGCTGGTTTCGTTCGCCGTAACGACAACCGGATATTCTGCAAAACCAAAATCGCGATCAAGCAGCACGATGCGTTGCTCAAATAATTGCGCAGCTGTGGGTGGNATCTGCGGATTGGACGGCACGACAAACAAACCGTCGATGTTGCGCTGCCGGAAATTCTGGATCAGCTGCAGCTGCATNTCGGGATCGTCATAACAGCAGGACGTAAACAACTGCAGGCCCGCAGCGCGGCAGCGGATTTCCAGCAGCTCAGCCAGCGCCGCAAAGAAGTGGTTCGACAGGCGCGGAACGATCAATGCCAGGGAGTCGGTGCGCTGCAAGCGGAGGCTGCGGGCGGTATGGTTAATCTGNTAACCATGCTCGTCGGTGTAGCTTTTGATCCTGGCCTCGGTCTTGGCGCTAATGCGGTACTGCCGCGCTTTCCCCAGCAATACCAGNCTGACGGTAGTAACCGAAACCCCCAGTTCTGCTGCGATTTCTTCGATCGTCTTGCCCATAATTTTCACTTATCTGTTTTTATCGATTTTTTAAGATTAAGCCAGTGCTAACACGAATTTGCAACCCGTAAATTAAAAATAAGGGGGTTATTGTGTTCATCGGAGGGCTGTGATAGCTTAAAAGCTAACACGTATTAGCAATGACGAATCATGCGCCAGCAATAGCCGCCTTTGAGTTCGGACATAACAATAAAGTCGACCCTGCGATACTGAGAGAACCGCCGATGACAATAATGATTCTGCGACAGCCTGATGCCCCTTTCCCATCATCCTGCCGTTTGCATGACTGCAAAAGCCCTGCAGCGCAGCCGCGCTCCAGCGGGGTATTCCCCTATCTTGCCAGCTCCCTTGCCGGGCTGACCCCCTGACGGAATTTTTAGATTCTCCAGGTACAACCTGCTCAGGTTGCACACCCGGAGCAGACTGATTACGCAGCGCCGCCTCACTAATTGCCCGAGACGCTGTGGAGATGGAGCTACTCGCAGGATGCGCTGCAGGAGATGAGAGAACCCAGGACGATAACGCAAAAAATAATTAACGAGGTATCAACCATGAAGCATAAAAACTTTAAACAAAAATTATTAACGCTTGGTGTATGCGCAGCGATCTCTGGTGCGACGCAACCGGTGTTTGCCCAGGAGCAGGTCGAAGAGCTTCTGGTTACGGGCAGCTTCCGCGACAGTCTGGCTACCGCACTGAATGTAAAGCGCAGCAACACAGCCGCCATTGACAGCATTGTTGCCGATGACATTGCTTCGTTTCCTGACAACAACCTGGCGGAATCCATGCAGCGGATTCCCGGCGTGAACATCAGTCGCGTCGGCGGTGAAGGACAGCAGATCAGCGTGCGTGGCTTGAGTGCAGAATTCACGCGGGTACGTATCAACGGTATGGAAACCATATCAACCGGTCTGGGCAACCGTGGCCGCGCGTTTGATTTCAATATCTTTGCTTCAGAATTATTTAATCGTATTGATGTACGTAAAAGTCAGTCGGCTTCCGTAGAAGAGGGTTCATTAGGTGCGACGGTAGACTTGTCCACCGGCAAGCCATTCGATTACGACGCGTTTACGCTNGTGGGTTCGGTGCAGGGCGGTTATAACGATCTGTCNGANTCCATNGATCCCCGCGCAACCGGGTTGATCAGTTTTACCNACGACGCCGGAAATTTCGGCGCATTGTTTTCTGTTGCTTATTCCGAGCGCGATGTGGATCAAATTGGTCACAACTCGGGGCGCTGGGAAGCGAACAACAACAATCCCAGCGGGATGGATTACTGGCGGAATCATGAGGATCTTCCTGAAGCTGTGAACAATGCCGTTCACCCGCGGTTTCCGCGGCAGATGGACCGCAACATCGATCTTGATCGGCTCGGCCTGACTGGTGTGCTGCAGTGGGCGCCCACTGAACAGACCGAAGTAATTCTTGATGCGATGTATGCGGAGATGGGTCAGGTACAGACCGAACTCGCACTTACGCCGATTTCTCTGGCACGTACCGGCGCCACCGGCCGTATCGAAACCACGGTCAATGATTACTACCACGATGAGGCGAGCAATGCACTCCTGTATGCAGACCTCTCCGGTGTTGATGTACGCAATGAACATTTCCGGCAGGACTGGAGCACAGAGTTCCATCAGATTTCTCTGCGTTTGAAGCATGAATTTTCCGACAGCCTGCGTATTGATGCGTTGATTGGTTCTTCCGAATCGCAGCATGAAGTGCATTCGGAGACCACCGCCATATTTGAGCGTTACAACGCTGACTTCAGCTACGATTACCGCAACAGCCTGCGCAACCCGGTTATTGAATACGGCTTCGATCCGGCGAGCCCGGATAACTATTGGATAGCCGAGCTGCGCGACCGTCCGGCGGATACCACGAATACCTTTGATACAGTACGCGGTGATATCTCCTATGACTTCGCATTGGGCGATGTTGAGATGACCTTGAATACCGGCGTGTCCTGGAAAGAATTTACCTTCGAAAACCATCAGTACGCCCGCGATCGCGCGATCATCAATCAGAACAATCACACCGACCTGGCAGTGAGCGTGCCGGCAGGTTGTGACATTACGCTGGATGACGTACGGGTAACCAGTGACATGGGCTCCGTTTTCACGCCCACCGGAAATGTACCGGCGTATCTTTTACCGAACCTGNATAAGGTAGTGTCGCAGCTCGGCCTGTTCACCAACGACACCTGCTTTCCATTGACGCTCAACGAAGGCGGTGAACGCACAGTTACCGAAGAAAGCCTTGGCTATCACGTGCAGCTGGATTTTGCGACTGAACTTGCCGGCATGCCATTCCGCGGCGATATTGGTGTTCGCGAAGTAGAAACCAAACAGACNTCCAGTGGTTTGGTAAGTGGCGAGCAAACGGTTATCCAGCGTGAATACAGTGATACCCTGCCATCCATCAACCTCGTGCTTGAGCCCTGGGAAAATGTTCTGGTGCGTGCATCCTGGTCCGAGGTTATGTCACGTCCGGGTCTGGGCAGCCTCACGCCCGGCGGCAGTGTAGACCGTTTCAACCGCGTATTGACGGCAGGAAATCCCTATCTTGATCCGTTCCGTGCCGAAGCCACCGACCTCTCGGTTGAATGGTATTTCGCTGAAGAGTCGATGTTGTCACTGGCTTATTTTGAAAAAGACATCGAGTCCTTCCCGGAAAGTATCCGCGAAGATCTGAGCTGGGCACAGATCCGCGCGCTGGGCTACTCTGACAGCCTGCTGGCCCAGGGGCCGGCAACCGTTAATGACATCTTCAACTATCGCACCACCGTCAACGGTGACAACGGCGGCTTCCTGAAAGGCTGGGAACTGCAGTACCAGCAACCCATCACCTTTGGCCCGCGCTGGCTGCAGGATTTTGGTATCAAAGCCAACTACACCTATATCGATTCTGAGCTCGAGCGCGGTGAAGATGGTGGCCGTGCCATCGTGACGCCGATGGAAGGTCAGTCGGACGTCAGCTGGAACGCTACGCTCTGGTACGAAAATGCCAAAGGGTTTGCCGGTCGTGTTTCC
>Ga0065721_10050002_pt1 | contig 24384 bp, 12 predicted proteins | sample Mesricmetagenome_FD_59108 | JGI IMG/M metagenome (GOLD analysis project Ga0065721, IMG submission 59108) | Mesophilic microbial community from rice straw/compost enrichment Sample: eDNA_1 v2 (version 2) | ecosystem: Engineered > Solid waste > Grass > Composting > Bioreactor | place: USA: Davis...
CTTTGTTTTGGCGGTAAAGACAGGAAGACTTTATTCATTACTGCTTCTGAATCGGTATACACTCTGCGAATGAAGGTAAAGGGCGTGCAGTAAGAAACGCTCGACTAAAAAATTGCACATCCTTTTTGTATTTGGGAGGAGTGATCTTCTCGCCGTGGTCTTGCCTGCTGGCAAGAGTGATTTTCGTGCGCATTGACAGCAATAGCGCCAATCGAAAACCACGATATGATGACGAGGCGAACGATCATGCGTAGCCTAATATACCAGTGATTCTGTCCCGGAGATCAAACGCGGACGTAGATAGATTTTGTCTATCTAAAAATAGAATTAATCAATTACGATTATTACCCTAAACCAATACCTTTACGGCGCTGTAATAAAGCAAATTGAATAACTATGGGAAAAGAATCAACAGACATCAGCAAATGCCCCTTTCACAACGGCAGTTTGAAACAGAATGTGGCCGGTGGGGGTACGAGGAACCGTGATTGGTGGCCCGACCAGCTGAGATTGAACGTGCTTCGCCAGCATTCTTCGCTGTCGAACCCGATGGACAAGGATTTTGATTATGCAAAGGAATTTCAGAGCCTCGATCTCGAAGCGGTGAAGAAAGATCTTCATGCTTTGATGACCGACTCGCAGGACTGGTGGCCTGCCGATTTTGGTCACTATGGTCCTCTCTTCATCCGCATGGCCTGGCACAGCGCCGGAACATATCGCGTGCATGATGGACGTGGTGGCGCGGGAACGGGTCAACAACGTTTTGCCCCGCTCAACAGCTGGCCCGATAACGTAAGTCTCGACAAGGCGCGCAGGTTGCTGTGGCCTATCAAACAAAAATATGGCCGCAAGATTTCCTGGGCCGACCTCATGATACTGGCCGGTAATGTAGCGCTGGAGTCGATGGGTTTCAAAACATTTGGTTTTGCCGGCGGCCGCGTCGACGCCTGGGAAGCCGATGAAGATGTTTACTGGGGCTCGGAGCGTACCTGGCTGGGTGGTGATGTGCGCTATGCTGATGGTTCGGAAGGCGTGGAAAAAGAAGGCGGCGTGCTTTCTTCAGATGATGATGCCGATGGCCAGCAACACAGCAAACCCCGCAATCTCGAAAAACCCCTCGCCGCTGTGCAGATGGGTCTGATATATGTAAACCCCGAAGGACCTGATGGCAATCCCGACCCGATTGCTGCAGCAAAAGATATTCGTGAGACATTTGGCCGCATGGCGATGAACGATGAAGAGACTGTTGCGCTGATCGCAGGCGGTCATAGTTTTGGTAAAACCCACGGCGCTGCGCCCGCAACGCATGTTGGTCCCGAGCCCGAAGCCGCCGATCTCGAAATGCAAGGTCTTGGCTGGGCTAACAGCTATGGCACTGGCAAAGGTCCTGACACCATCACCAGCGGTCTGGAAGTTACCTGGACAACAACTCCTACCAGGTGGAGCAATAATTTCTTTGAGAATCTTTTCAATTTCGAATGGGAGCTCACCAAGAGTCCTGCAGGCGCTCACCAGTGGGTAGCCAAAGATGCGCCGGAGATCATCCCCGATCCTTTCGATCCTAATAAGAAGCGCAAGCCCACTATGCTCACTACCGACTTATCGCTGCGCTTTGACCCCATATATGAAAAAATTTCGCGCCGCTTCCTGGAGCACCCCGAAGAATTTGCGGATGCATTTGCGCGCGCGTGGTTCAAACTCACTCACCGCGATATGGGTCCGCGAGCACGCTACCTCGGCCCGGATGTTCCGAAAGAAGTGTTGATCTGGCAAGATCCTATTCCGGAGGTAGATCATCCGCTGGTGGACAAGAATGATATTGCTGCGTTGAAAGCCAAAATTCTGCAATCTGGTCTCAGCGTTTCCGAACTGGTTTCTGTTGCCTGGGCTTCTGCGTCAACTTTCCGCGGCTCCGACAAACGCGGTGGCGCCAATGGTGCACGCATTCGCCTGTCGCCGATGAAGAACTGGGAAGTGAATAATCCCACGCAATTGCAGAGAGTACTAAGCAAACTGGAAGCGATTGCACAGGATTTTAACAACGCGCAAAAAGACGGCAAGAAGATTTCGATTGCCGATATCATTGTGCTGGCTGGCAGTGCTGCTGTTGAAAAAGCCGCGCAGGATGCGGGTGTTCCCATTGCAGTGCCTTTTGCACCCGGCCGCATGGATGCTACACAGGAAATGACCGATGAGCATTCGATCGGCTTCCTGGAACCCTTTGCCGACGGCTTCCGCAACTACCGCAAAGCAAAAAGCAATGTTTCTACCGAATCGTTGCTGGTCGACAAAGCGCAGTTGCTCACCCTCACCGCTCCCGAAATGACCGTGCTGGTCGGCGGTTTGCGCGTGCTGGATGCCAACTGGAATGGTTCCAAACACGGTGTGTTCACCGACCGTCCCGGCGTGCTGAGCACCGACTTCTTTGTGAACCTGCTCGACATGCGCACAGTATGGAAAGCAGCCACTCCGGATAAAGAGCTCTACGAAGGCAGCGACCGCAGCACCGGCAGAGTACGCTGGACTGCTACCCGCGCCGACCTCGTGTTTGGCTCCAATGCCGAGCTTCGGGCTATTGCCGAAGTATATGGCGCCTCAGATGGGCAAGAGAAGTTTGTAAAAGACTTCGTAGCTGCCTGGGTAAAAGTGATGAACCTCGACAGGTTTGACCTGAAGAAATAGTCTTGTTATCGAGTGATCCACCTGGTGCCGGGGCAGCCTGGCACCAGGATTTTTTGAGTGAAACGATTTCTTATAGCTTCTGCAATTTTTGAACACTATTCACATACTGCCCATTCACTCTCAGGAAGTAATTGCCGGCAGGTACAGCACTCAGATCGATGATTATCCGCGTATTTCCTTTGCGCACCTGTTCCCGGCTACTCAGCACTGTCCTGCCCGTATTATCTACCACCTGCCAGGTTACGCGCTGATCCCTGGGTGAAGTAATTGATAACGTGGTAGTGTGATTAGCAGGATTGGGGAATATGTTTACGATCGTAGTCAATATTTCCGGCAAATGAATCTGCACGATCTGCGAATATGAATACATGCCATCCTTATCCACCATTTTTAATCTGTACAGCAAATACGGCGCACCAAGGCTCGCAATATTTTCATCAACATAATTATACCGGGCCTTTTGATTACTACTACCCTTTGCAACTACCTTTCCTGTTTCTCCAAAATTTCCACCCGGCAAGCTGCGCTCCACCACGAAATAATCTGTATTCACTTCGCTGCTCGTCTCCCATTTCAAATGCGATGCACCATTTTTATACTGGCCGGTAAATGTGAGCAAATTCACAGGCAACGTAATATTATCTGCTCCGAAATAGAATGAAGAGAGCGAAGTAATATTATTTACCTGCAGCACAAAGCCCAATGTGTCATGCGCGTCGCGGAAGTCAGGACCAATCATGGTGGTGATGCCGCTAATCGCCGACTGGCAGGTATCATTGTTCTGGTGAATCATGAGATCACTCAGTGAGTTGATATGACTTAACTCCTCGGCGGCAAGCCGATCGTATTCTTCTTTTGTAATGTAAAATCTCACCTTAACAGGCGACGAAGGAGGAAACTCCGCGTTGATAGTGATGTTTCGATCGAGATAACGTGTATAACCTCGTCGGCGCAGTTCTTTGTTGATACTGTTTTTGTAAAATGCGGTAGTCACTTTTCCCAGCGTTTGACCATTGGCATAGATCTCCGCCACAATATCGCCGTCAGGACCCGTAATCGGCACCCAGTAGTGGCTGTTCTCTGAATCGATGGTTACAGTAGTAGCCGGAGCTACACTGTTGTCGATTCCCGCGCTGATATTGATCGTGGGAGGAATATTACTCTTTCCCCCAACATCAGCATAGCCAATAAAAGAATATTTCTGCACGCAGCCACCGCAGGCAGGTATAACGGGATTAGCAAAGCTTGGTCCTGAAGTAGTGGCTGAGCGGTCCATAATGACGTAGATATCCTTGCCATCGGCAGTAAGTGCCAGGTCGCGGAAGCGGTTGATGCTGCCAAAATAACTTGCCGTATCGGCGGCACCGATCTTTGCAATACTGTCGCCGCCTGCATACAAACGCAGCCGCACCAGCCTGCCCCATTTCAGGGAAGCCGCCACCAGCGATTTGTGCCAGCCGGGAATTAAAGTGTGTTGGTACAAATCAAGACCAGACCAGCCCTCCGAGGGCCAGCCGCCATTGCCGGGATTGGTCTGCCATATATTGGTTATCTGCGCTTCCGGTGCGGCATAGGCGGAAAACAAGGGATCTTTATAGTTATAGATCAGGGACGCTTCGCCTTGCTCATTGGTGATTTCCGGGCAACTTGACACACCTCCATTGTCGGTAAGCGGCGCACCCGCGGTAGTGCCATTATAATTGTTATCGGCGGCATACCCAATCACTATAGGATGACCATAGTTCTTTCTTCTTTCAATAATATTGATTTCATCATCACTGTAAGGGCCATGTGAAGAACCATACAGAATGTCAAGCGTGCTGTCGTACGCGAAGCCCTGGTTATTGCGAATGCCTATCGCCCAAACCGCGCTTTGAAAGCTGCCGGAATTATAAGGATTATCATTGGGTATCCAGCCATCAAGGCCTCCTTCCCCGTCGCTCTCCAGGTTGAAGCGAAGGATTTTTCCTTCATACGACAAGCTATCCTGCGCGCGATTGGGACGCAACCTGTTCGAAAATTGTCCCGCTCCCATATCGCCCGATGCATAAAACAGGTAGTAGGTACCATCCACCGGCGCAATGATCATGCGTTGCGAATTATGGTCATTACTTCCGGGCAGCGTATCGCATAAAGAAACGGGTGAATGCAATTTGCCCGTCACCGGATCGAAAGTGAAACGCGCCAGGCGGTTTATGAAGATGCGGCCATAGGGGTCGTTTTGCGAAACGAAGGAACGCACATAAGAAACATACACATAGTTTTTCGGCGACACGGGATCGAGGAATTGCGGATGAAGCGCCATACCGGCAAATCCGCCCTGCGGGTTGGCAACACCCGCCACAGTAAACTGGCAATTAAATGATGTATCCCCCGGCAGCAGGAATGTGCTGTTTCGTGAAATATCCACCGCGGTGTCTCTTGCTCCGGTTAAGGGGTCCATTCGGTATAACCTGTAGCCCTTCGATTCGGTAATCCATAATTTATTATCGGGACCAAGGGTGATTTCCCAGGGATCGGCGAGGGTATTCACCGTTGACAGAATGGTTTGCTTATACACTTCGCGCATGCGTCCTGCCGTCACCATCGTAGGTGCGGAGGGAGAAACAGCAATCCTGAATCCGGCCGTTCCCAGCGAAAATCCGGCCTGTCCACTTACAGCCGAGTATACCCGCACATAGTAGGTATCACCGGGTATAAGGCCGGAAGCCTGGTTGATAATACCCTGGCCGCATGACACAGGAGTCAACGCGCCGGGTGCACCCGAATATAACTGCAACATGGGACCATACTTCAGCAGCGTGTCGCCAATATTACTCAACGTAATGGTGGCATTATGGTACGCCGCAGTAAACTTATACCACACATCATCATCAGGATCGCCCCATCCGCAGCCCAGGGGAATGGAAGGATCAGCAGAAACGCCAAACAAGTTACCGTCAACAGTATTGCCAGGCACTATAGTGGTGGCATTTGAAATGGTATCGTTTGAAGTAAGGCAGACATTGAATTTCCACGAGTTCACTCCGCTTGAGGTATTCTGTGTGGTATTGATACGGAAATAGTAAACACTATCAGGCATGAGGCCGGTATAGGTGCGGGACTGGGTTATATTCTGGCATCCGCCAAATGCTGTGCCACTCAACGTGCAGTTGCGCGTGTTGAACATTTCTACATACACATTGTTCGGGTTGATGTTTGTAGGAGCAATTGGGGTAATCGTCACCGTTACAAATGTGCTGTTTGATGGAAGCACAAACCGGTACCACACGTCCCGCCTGTTTCCGCATCCAACGTTGGTGGAACTGGCATTAAAAAGATCACCTTGTATGGGCGTGCAATCACCACTTACAGTTAAAGTAGTTGCGTTGGCGCAAGTATTATTGGGTGCCTGTGCCAATAAGTGACTTTGCAGACAAGTGAGGAAGGATAATACGAAAAGAACTCGGCAGGGTTTGAGTGCCATAGATATTGGATTTTATTAATTCGTGGGCACGGACCGCTACACTAGCGACATCTAACGCTGGCATTAATCGAAAAATTATGGGTATTGGACGAAAACATTTAAATAAGGTAAGGGTAAAGGTTATTTTGAATGTAAATCCAGTATGCCGAAAAATAAATATTTTCCCTTATTGACAATATTTATCGGATCACACGGTTTATAATAATGCCGATGCCCTGGGAAACCACCTCAACCCGGTATGCTATGAATTCATTTAAACGCTTATCCAGTAAGCTTTTGCTGTTAAGCGCCACCCTTTTAACAGCAGCATTCTACCACACAGCCAGTGCACAACCCGATGAGTGCAGCGGCGTGGTGACCAATCTCTCTGTGTATCTCGGCACTTGTGGTGGCGCTACATCAGGTACTACTATTGGCGCTACTCAATCAATGCCTTCCTGCAATGGTTCTTCCACAGCCGACGATGATGTGTGGTTCCGGTTTGTAGCCCCGGCCGGCGGACCTGTTACGGTAACAGTGAATGGTGGTGGCGGAGCAGGCAATCTGAATAACCCGGCTTTCGAAGTATTCAGTGGCACCTGCGGCAGTCTTACCAGCATACTCTGCCGAAATACTTCGAGTGGAAATTCTGAAACGGGCGCTATCCCCTTTCTTACTCCAGGCAACACCTACTATATTCGTGTATACAGCGCCGGTAATGGAACCGGCGCAGGCGCATTTGACATATGTCTTACCAGGGGTAACCCTCCTGCCAACGATGAACCCACCGGTGCCACTTCGCTTACGCCGTCTGCCACCTGCGGTACCGGCCAGGTTGGCGGTAACCTCGTGGGCGCCACCAATTCGGGCATTGTAGGCAGTTGCACGGGCACACCCGACAACGATGTATGGTACAGATTTGTGGCCCAAAGCTCATCGCATATGATAAGCCTCAACGGCCTTGGTAGCAGCATTGTTACTACAGGCGCAGGAGCAGGTGGCAGCGCACAGATGGAAGTATTCATCAGCAGCGACAATACCCCCACTGGCACGCTTACCAGTCTTACATGCGCCCAGGCCACCGGTACCAACACTATGACTGCTACCTATGGAGCATTTGTTCCCGGCAACACTTACTTCGTACGGGTTTTCAGCACCACCACGGTGGCACTCACCAGCAATGCCAATTTCAACATTTGCGTAACCAATCCGCCCGCCAACGATAATTGTTCCGGGGCCATTTCGCTTACACCGGCCACCAATTGCACCACCGGTTCGGGAGGAAGCGCGCATGATGGTACCCTGATCAACGCTGGCAATTCAGGAATAGCAAGCGCCTGCGGGGCAGCGGCCGATGATGATGTATGGTATTCCTTCACGGCTCAATACGTAAGCCATATCATCACGCTGAGCAATCTCCAGGCTAATATCGCCGCTAGTGGTTCAGGCCTCGGTGGTACACCCGTTATAGAAGTATTTTCTTCAAGCGACGGTACCTGCTCCGGTACCTTTGCCTCCATGTATTGCGGTGGAGCAGCAACGGGTAATAACTGGGTGGCATATGTCAACAGTCTCACCGTTGGCAATACTTATTTCGTTCGCGTATATAGCTCTAATAACGTTCGCCTGGTAACAGCAGCCAATTTCAGAATCTGTATTACCAACCCTCCTACTACCAATCCTTTTACAGCCAGTCCGCCGACCGTATTTTTTGGAAAAAGCTTTATCAATATCACGAAAGGTAATGGCGGTGGTACCGTTGAAACCGGCGATATTCTGGAAGTGCGCGCTGCCATCACACTCAGGCCTACCACTGTGCTGGATAGCTGCTCATTTACCGACAATATTCCCGCAGGTGTAGATTATGTCCCTGGCTCACTGGCCATATTGACCAACGAGGGCAAAGTGTATAAATCATTTACCGACGCGCCTAATGATGATGAGGGTTATATATCCGGTGGCGTTATACGCATCAACCTGGGCTTTAACCAGAGCGATAATCCGGCAACGCCCTTCCGCCGCGGCCGGTTAAAAAGCGGAAATATCCCCACCGTCGGCGGCTCGCACGTGATACTGGTTTCGTATCGCGTGCAGGTGACGGCCCCGCTCAATACTATTATCAATCTTGGCGGTGGCACATTCACTTACTCACTGCTGACCGATATCACCAACGTACAAACCCATAACTTCAACAATAACAACGTAAAAGTATATACGAATACGGGACTTTGTCCAAATGCTACCGGTGTGAACGTGCTGGACGCAGGACTGGCCGGCGACTTCAGCGGCACTTTTGGACAGGGCAATACCATTAACCGCGTACCCTCACCCAACGTGGGATCCGGTTATGAATACGTAACGCAGACAGGCAGCCGTCCCGGCGACTTTACCTATACTGTTACCAACAACATGAGTAACAATGCCGCGGGTTATTCAACCTCAAATAACTGGCCCAAGCCAGAGTCGCCTGCGGTGCATCGCATATTCGGTGTGTGGGATGTGATTGGCGACCATACGAACGCTGCCGATCCGCTGGCTGGTAACCCGGCGGCCGACACTACCAATGGCGGCCAGGGCGGATATATGCTGCTGGTAAATGCTGCCTATACCCTCGATACCGTGTTTGTTTATCCTATTTCCGGTCTTTGTCCTAATACCTATTACGAAATTTCCTTCTGGGTGCGCAACGTGTGTTCGCGTTGTGGTATGGACTCGCTGGGCCGCGGCGCTTCAGGCGTTACGGTGCCGGATGGATATATACCAACAGCTCCTGGCGATAGTTCGGGCGTATATCCCAACCTCAGTTTTTCCATCAATGGTGTGAACCATTATACCACCGGCAACATGACCTATACCGGTCAATGGGTGCAGAAAGGATTTGTGTTTAAGACAGAACCCGGGCAAACTGACATAGTGTTTGCAATTGCCAACAACGCGCCTGGTGGCGGTGGCAACGACTGGGCACTGGATGATATTCGCCTGGCAACCTGTACACCTAACCTGAATTTGGTGCCGGTGGGCAACTCGAATATCTGTATCAACCAACAGCTTGATATAAGCGCCGATGTGGTGAGCTACTTCGATAACTACACCTACTATCAATGGCAGGTGAGCCACGATAATGGCGCCACATTTAACGACACACTCTCCATGGGCGTGGGTACGCCAGTATATGAAAGCGGCAACTACGTGTACAATGCGGCTTTCCCTTCATTCATTGCTGATTCGAGCCAGCACCGCGTGCAATACCGCATTCGCGTGGCTACCGATCCGGCAAATCTGTATGGCGGCTGCTCGTTCTACAATGGTGTGAACATTATCGTAATGGTGAACAATTGTGAATGGATACTGAACGCAAATCTTATATCCTTTGATGCGGTGCTGAAAAACAGGCATGCCGTGCTTACCTGGAAAACAAACGGCGAAGAATCCTATACCAGGTACGATGTGCAACGCAGCAGCGACGGTATTAATTTCTTCACCATTGCAACAGTGGAGGCATTGGACCAGCCGACCAGCACCTATACATTCACCGACCCGGATGAACTGCACTCTTATGCCTATTATCGAATTGTGATTTCTGAGCCCGGCGGACAAAAGATCAGCCCGGTAAGATTGCTGAGTGTAACCGATGTGCCATACGAAATTCTGTCTGCTGTTAACCCGTTCCATAACAAACTCAGTCTTGATGTAAGCATGCCCCAGGCCACACAGGCCACCATTATTCTCAGTGACCAGCATGGCCGCAGGGTGAAGTATATGCGCCATTCAATGACGAGAGGTTTGAACAAAGTTGTGATGGACAATCTTGGCTCACTACCTGCCGGCACCTACATATTGCAGGTAGTTACGGAGTTTGGGATGAAATCGAAGCGCGTGATAAAACTGGCCAACCGTTAGTGTGGCCCTGGCGCAGCTGTCGCCGGATGGCCAAATTCAAGACTTTACGCCCAGAAATGGAAATGTACAGGTCTCTTTTCAGGTAAAAATCCGAAATCCCGTATCAGCAGTGTTACCATTGAAATAAAACATTTTTTCAGGTTGTGACGATTGAATATTTTGGGGGCTGAAGTATATGAGAAAATTGACCTTACTGCTCATAGTGGTGTTTGGGTATTGCATTTCCCATGCCCAGGAGCAACCGAAGCGTATCCTCAGGGTTCTTGTGACGGATGAAAAGAAGAGTCCACTTCCTTCTTCTACCGTATCGCTTTTCAATAAAGATTCTGTTGTTGTAAAACAGGGAGCCGCCGACAATCTCGGCATTATCGAATTCACCGAACTCGATCCCGGTTCCTATCGCGTGCAGGCCAGCCAGGCAGGTTATGAAACAGGCTGGAGTGGATGGGTTGATCTCGATAAAAATTTTTCCCAAAACATCACCATCACCCTTCTTCCAAAAAGCAGTATGCTTACGGGCATCACCGTGGTGGGTAAGAAACCGCCGGTACAATTTCTCCCCGACAGAACGGTCATCAATCCCGAAGCTTCCATTACCAATGCAGGCGCCAGCCTGATGGACGTGCTCGAGAAATCGCCGGGAATAACAGTGGGCAGGGATGGCGGCCTGATCATGAAAGGTAAACCAGCGGTGACCGTGCTCATTGATGGCAAACCTACTCAACTGAGCGGCGCCGACCTGCAGGCATATCTTTCCGGTATTGCCGCCTCGCAGGTGGAGGCGATTGAACTGATCGAAAACCCTGGCGCGAAATACGACGCTGCGGGCAATGCAGGCATCATCAACATCAAAATGAAATCGAACAGGCAGAAAGGTTTCAACGGCAACATGAACCTGGGCGTTGGTCAGGGCATGTATCCCAAGACCAATAATTCTCTCAACCTGAATTACCGCAACGGCAAGTTCAATTACTTCCTCAACTATGGTATGCGACTGAGCAAGGAGAGAATGTACCTGCATACATTACGAAAATATTTTGACCAAAACCACCAGGACTCTGCCCTGCTGGAACAGCCCAATGTGAACCGAAGCAGGCAGCATGCGCAAAATCTCAAAGTGGGTATCGATTTTTTTGCGAGCAGCAAGACTACCCTGGGCGTATTTTACACCGGGGGTTATTTTTCAAGAAAAGCCAATACCATCGCTTCTGTTGACTGGCTGGACCCCGCATTTAACATTGATTCCACCATTCATACCTGGGGACAAAATAATTCGCTCTTCAGGCGAAACGGTATTAACTTAAACGGCCGTCATAAAATTGACGAGCACAGCGAAATCAGCGCCGACCTGGACTATGTTTGGTTCCGCAACAGGGCCGATCAGAATTTCCAGACACAACTGGACGAAGTGGGAAGCGAAATGCACGCTACCAAAGGCGATATACCCTCGAAACTGGAGATTGTAACTGTAAAAGCCGATTATACCCGCCGCTTCAAATATTTTGTACTGGAGGCCGGTGCCAAAGCCGCCATCAACAAAACCGATAACCTGGCCGATTATTACTATCTGCAAAATGGAAACTGGATTCCCGATCTCAGCCGCAGCAACCATTTCTTATACGATGAACGCATCAGCGCGGCCTATGCCAGCGTTGACATGGAGAAAGGCAAATGGCATTGGCAAACGGGCTTGCGTTATGAAATGACCTCGTACGAAGCAAACCAGCTCGGAAACAGCGTGGTGAAAGATTCTCTTTTCAAAAGAAATTATGGCAGCCTCTTCCCCACTGCTTTTGTTTCTTACCAGGCCGATAGCAACAACGTATTCTCGTTCCGCCTGGGCAGAAGAATTGACCGTCCGCCCTTTCAATGGCTGAACCCCTTCATCGTCACGATGAACAAATACACCTACGAAGCGGGCAATCCATTTATTCAGCCACAGTTTACCTGGAACTTCCAGCTGATGCACAGCTACAAGCAAATGCTGACCACTGAAGTATCGTTCAGCACACTCAGTGACTATTTCTCGCAGATATTTATCATCGACAAGAGCAGCAGCAATGTCAATAACAATATCATCATTTACACGCGCGGCAATGTGGGTTCGTTCAAAAACTTCGGCATTTCCGAGACGTTCCAGCAAGCCATCACCAACTGGTGGAACCTTACGGCCGTAGCGGTGTACAATCACAAAGTGATCAAAGGTGTGGTATGGGCGCCGCTGGAAGCACATATCTCGCAGCTAAACGTAAGCCTGAACAACCAGTTTAGTTTGAAAAAAGGCTGGGCTTTCGAGATCAGCGGCTTTTACCAGACCAAGAGCCAGATCGATCTGCAGGAATGGCTGAAGCCGATGGGTGAATTGAATCTCGGCGTATCAAAACAAATCATGAAAGGCAAAGGCACGCTCCGGCTCAACGTGCGCGATATCACGTACTACCAGAATTATTCAGGCTACTCCACGTTCGAAAACTCCTACGAGCCCTTTGAAGTGAAATGGGATTCGCGCGTGGTGCGACTGAGTTTCAACTGGCGCTTTGGCAAGGCCATGAAGCCGATTATTCGTTCGCAGGGTGGCGCTGCCGAGGAAATTGACAGGGCCGGAACGGGGAACTAGTATCTTGCTAATTTTAAACAATGATTAGTTAAGATCGGCAGTTGCCACAAGCGCAATCATTCATAGTTTTACAACTGGCATTTGTTTACCTAAGGCCAGAAATTATGAATTGCATATCGGATAGACATATTTGGCGTTGCAGCTTTCTGATAATTATTTTCTTTCAATTATTTACTTGCGCGCATGCACAACGCAACGAGGTGCGCGACAGTCTGCCAACATACCCAGCCGATCAACCACAACTCTACAACGCTTACCTCGTGAGCGTGGCCGATGTACATGTGGAAACACAGCAAGGCATACTGCCGCGATTACCGAGATATGTAGATGGCGCCTATAAGGATGGAGTGAAAGGTCCGAGGGTACGTGTGCTCTGGCCTTCTCCCACCGATAACAGCGAAGTGCAAAATGTGGGTACCTATACCATTACCGGCCGCGTGGCGGGTACTAATCTGCAGCCAAAAGCAATTGTGACGGTAAAACCGGCTACACAAACTAAAGCGCCTTCGCTGAAACTTGATATGTTCAGCCTGGGAAAAGTAACGCTGAAACCCGATGCACACGGCCGCGAGACGCAGTTCATGCTCAACCGCGATAAGTTTATCAATACGCTCGCGAAAACAGACCCCAACTCATTTCTCTATATGTTTCGTCATGCCTTCGGCCAGTCTCAACCTGAAGGTGCCAAACCGCTGGGTGTGTGGGATAGCCGCGATACCAAGTTGAGAGGTCATGCTACGGGGCATTACCTTACCGCCATAGCGCAGGCCTATGCCAGCACGGGATATGATATAAATCTGCGGGCAAATTTTGCGCGTAAGATGGAGTATATGGTGGATGTGTTGTATGAACTATCCCAGCTCTCCGGCAAACCGAAAGATCCCGGCGGTCCGCATGTTTCCGATCCCACCAAAGTGCCGCCAGGACCGGGAAAGACGAGTTACGATTCCGACCTGAGTGACTCTGCTATTCGCAACGATTACTGGAACTGGGGAAAAGGATTCATCAGCGCCTACCCGCCCGATCAGTTTATAATGCTGGAGCATGGCGCGAAGTATGGTACACAAAAAAATCACATTTGGGCGCCCTATTATACACTGCACAAAATTCTCACCGGCCTGATCGACGTCTATGAAGTAAGTGGTAACAAGAAAGCACTCACCATAGCATCAGGCATGGCCGACTGGGTATATGCGCGATTGAGCAAACTGCCCACTGATACGCTTATTAAAATGTGGAACACCTATATCGCCGGAGAGTTTGGCGGTATGAATGAAGCAATGGCGCATTTGTATCGCATCACGAAAAACCCCAACCACCTCAGGACCGCAAAGCTGTTTGATAATATTCGTGTGTTCTTCGGCGATACAACGCACACTCATGGGCTGGCAAAGAATGTAGATCTTTTCCGCGGTCTGCACGCCAACCAGCATATTCCGCAGATTGTGGGCAGTATAGAAACTTATCGCGCTACCAATAATCCCGAATACTATCAAATTGCCGATAATTTCTGGTTCACTGTTGTGCATGATTATATGTACAGCATCGGCGGCGTGGCCGGTGCGCGCAACCCGAATAATGCGGAATGTTTTACGGCACAACCCGGCACATTGTATGAAAATGGTTTTGCCGCAGGCGGACAAAACGAAACCTGCGCCACGTACAATATGCTGAAATTAACCACCGGTCTTTTCCTCTTTGAGCCGAGGGCAGATTTGATGGATTATTATGAGCGCGGACTATACAATCATATTCTTGCATCAGTGGCAGAGAACACGCCGGCCAATACGTATCACGTGCCCTTGCGACCCGGTTCTCAAAAACAATTCGGCAACCCGAATATGACTGGCTTTACCTGTTGCAATGGCACCGCTTTAGAAAGTAACACCAAACTGCACAGCAATATTTATTTCAAAAGCAGTAACAACAAAGCGCTCTATGTAAATCTCTTCGTGCCTTCTACCGTTGAATGGAGTGAACGCAAAATTTCGCTCGATCAGTCCACCGCCTTTCCATACAAAGATGAAACACGTCTTACCATCAAAGGCAGTGGCAAATTCGATCTGCATCTGCGGGTGCCGGGCTGGGCCACCAGCGGATTTTTTGTAAAGATCAATGGACAAGAGCAAAAACTGGAGGCAACTCCCGGCACTTATGTTAAGCTGAGCCGCAAATGGAAGAACGGTGATGTGGTAGAAGTGAAAATGCCTTTCAGTTTCCGCCTCGACCCGGTGATGGACCAGCCCAATATCGCAAGCCTGTTTTATGGACCGGTGTTGCTGGCAGCACAGGAAAAAGAAGCACGAAATGACTGGCGACAAATTACATTAGATAAAAATGATATCAGCAGATCCATCAAAGGCGACCCGGATAAACTGGAGTTCACCATCGATGATATCATGTTCAAACCATTTTATGCCACATACGGAAGACACTCCGTTTACCTGGATGTGCAATTGAAATAAGTAGGATTTTCAAGATAACACGTACGCAAGCGTTCCTTGTTAAATCGCTATATTTGGCATTTGCGATACAACTATGAAACGTCTGCCTGTTTGCCTCTTACTGGTGCTGTTGGCCGCTTGTTCTTCTCATATAGAAACTGATAATTCATTATGGCCCACTTTTGGCCATGATGCCAGCAATAATAAATTTTCTGCTCTCACTCAAATTGATAGTTCCAACGTTTCCCAACTGCGGGAAGTATGGCGTTTTGAAGATACTACCGAAGGCGGCGGCGTATATTTCAACCCCGTAATGGTCAACAACCGTGTGATCGGACTGATGCCATCAAACCGGCTCGTTGCGTTGGATGCCGCTACGGGTAAACTGCTCTGGGAGTTTGTACCTGATACTTCCTATATCTCCAACTGGTCGAAGGGCATGACCTATCATCGCGGCAACCCTGATCGCATATTCCTGGTTTCGGGCGGCACGCTGTATGCTATCAATGCCGGGACGGGAAAGGTAATGCCTGATTTTGGCGATAATGGCCGCGTTGATTTTTATACAGGGCTGGAAGTGCCCGACTCCATGCGCGCGCGTGTGCCGGTATCGAGCAATGCGCCGGGTGTGGTGTATGAAGATAAGCTGATCATCGGCTGTAAAGTACCTGATGAACTGCCGTCCACATCGGGAGATATCCGCGCATTCAATATCAACACGGGCAAACTGGAATGGATTTTTCACGTAATACCAAAACCCGGTGAATTCGGCGCGGACACCTGGGGCCCGAATGCGCGCCAACGCAATGGCGGCGCCAACTGCTGGGGCGGCATGGCCCTCGATGAAAAGCGAGGCATTGTGTATGTTCCCACCGCCTCTCCTTCTTTCGATTTTTATGGCGCTGATCGTCCGGGACAAAACCTGTTTGCGAATTGTTTGCTTGCGCTCGATGCCAAAACCGGCAAACGCATATGGCATTTTCAAACCACACACCACGATCTCTGGGATCGCGATAATGGTTCTCCGCCAAACCTGGTTACGGTAAAACGTGATGGAAGAGAAATTGATGCAGTAGCATTAGTTACTAAGATGGGTTACCTTTTTGTTTTCAACCGCGAGACAGGCGAACCCATATTTGAAATAAATGAGGTGCCGGTTGATACCGTAAGCAGCATGCCCGGTGAAAAGCCCTGGCCTACCCAGCCGATACCAGTCAACCCGCCTTTTGCAAGACAAGGATACAAGGAAGAATATTATGGCCGCTCCGCGGAATGGATCAGGCAGGAAGTAGAGAAAAACAAATACAAAACCGGCGTATATCAACCGCCATCTATGGAAGGCATCATCATGCTGCCCACGGCGCATGGCGGCAGCAACTGGGGCGGCGCTGCCGTAAACCCGAATCTGAACCTGCTTTTCGTGAACAGCACCGACATACCGATGATCTTAAAGCTGACCGATCTGAAAAAGATACGCGCAGCCAATCAGCTTAACCCGGAAATTTTATTCCGCACATATTGCTCGAATTGTCATGGTGCCGATAAAAAAGGAACAGGCCTGGGTCCTAATTTGACCGGCCGCGTAAAAAATTACCGCAACGATCAAATCGCCAGCATTGTGCAGAAAGGAGCGCCGCCCATGCCCTCGTTCAATTTCTTGTCGCAGGAGCAGATTGCGGCGATAGTAGCATATATCAAAGACGCGCAAGTGCAGCAGTCTTTTGAAACGCCCGAAATTCCGCAAAACGACGAGCCCTATGGATTCAACGGCTACAGCTTTTACCTCGATCCCGAAGGCGACCCCGCTATTGCGCCGCCCTTTGGCACTTTAACCGCCATTGATCTGAATACTGGTAACATCGTGTGGCAAGTGCCGCTGGGTGAAGATCCAAAATTCAAAAAGATGGGGATTAATAACTCTGGCATGTTTAACCGAGGCGGTTGTATTGCCACGGCGAGCGGACTAATTTTCATCGGCGCCACGGGCGATAATATGTTCCGCGCCTTTGATCAGCGCACGGGAAAGATTTTGTGGGAATATCAACTGCCGGGCATGGCCAGTTCCATTCCTTCTACCTATGCTGTGGGTGGCAAGCAATACGTGGTAGTATCAGTGAATGGTGAGCAACGAAATAATTTTAAAGGCGGGTATATAGCGTTTGCGCTGCCTGATTAGCATGATGAACCCGGTTTATCCGGGTTAAGATTAAACGAGTTATATTTATCTCATGAAGAAGCTTGTTACGTTTATTTGCTTTTTTGTTGCCACCACGCCTGGATTCACTCAAACCACACTGCAGGCCTTTCCCCTATCATCGGTTCGCCTGCTCGACGGCCCCTTTAAGGAGGCGCAGGAAACCGATTTGCGATATATCCTCTCCCTCGATCCCGACCGCTTGCTGGCACCTTTCCTGCGCGAAGCGGGCATTTCGCCGAAAGCCCCGAGTTATGGCAACTGGGAAAATACCGGTCTCGATGGGCATATAGGCGGGCATTATTTATCTGCGCTGGCATATATGTATGCTTCTACCGGCAATGAAGTGATCAGGCAAAGACTGGATTATATGATCGCCTGGCTGGACAGTTGCCAGCGCCAACGTGGTGATGGCTTTGTGGGCGGTGTACCGCGCAGCCAGGAATTGTGGAGCGAAATATCATCAGGCAAAATCAACGCGGCGAGTTTTTCATTGAACAACCGCTGGGTGCCGCTGTACAATATTCACAAGACCTTTGCCGGTCTGCGCGATGCGTACGTAGTGGGCGGCAACCAGAAAGCGAAAAATATTTTCATCAAACTATGCGACTGGTTTTTGCAAACCATTTCTGGCTTAAGCGATGATCAGCTACAAGACATGCTTCGCAGCGAACACGGCGGCATGAACGAAGTATTTGCCGACGCTACCATTATTACCGGCGATAAAAAATATTTGGAAACTGCCATTAAGCTATCTCACCGTCGCATACTGCAGCCACTCTTGCAAAACCAGGATTCACTCACGGGCTTGCACGCCAACACGCAAATTCCCAAAGTGATCGGCTTTGAGCGCATCGCGCAAATTACCGGCGATACTGCCTGGTCGCGCGCCGCTGAATTTTTCTGGAACGAAGTGGTGCATCGCCGTTCGGTTTCCATAGGCGGCAACAGCGTGCGCGAGCATTTTCACAGCACCAATGATTTTTCTTCGATGATATACGATGTGCAGGGACCAGAGACCTGTAATACGTATAACATGCTGCGATTGTCGGCGTATTTGTTTTTACACCAGCCCAATAGCAAGTATATCGACTACTACGAACGCGCCACCTATAACCATATCCTCAGCTCGCAACATCCGCAGGGTGGCTTTGTCTACTTCACTCCCATGCGCCCGCAGCATTACCGCGTGTATTCGCAGGCGCAGGAAAGTTTCTGGTGTTGCGTGGGCTCGGGACTGGAAAATCATGGCAAGTATGGCGAGATGATCTATGCGCACAATAACAATGATCTTTTTATAAACTTGTTCATAGCCTCCAGGCTGCAGTGGAAAGAGAAAGGACTGGTGGTGGAGCAGCAAACTGATTTTCCCAATAAAAGCAATTCAACCATTCAACTCAGTTTAGACAAACCGGCTTCGTTTGGTATTTATATTCGCTATCCTTCGTGGGTAAAAGACGGAACATTAAGACTAAGGGTGAATGGAAAATCAGTCAATGCTTCAAAAAATGCATCGGGCTATGTAGTGCTCAATCGCACCTGGCAAAACGGCGATAAGATCTCCATCGAACTGCCCATGCAATTAAAAATGGAGTACCTGCCCGATGGCTCGTCCTGGGCATCGCTGCTATATGGTCCTATTGTACTGGCAGCTAAAACTGACACCACTAATCTGAAAGGCATCAGGGCCGATGATAGTCGCATGGGACACGTGGCTGCGGGAAAATTGTACCCGGTAAACAGCGCCCCGCTGCTGGTATTGCCCAACCAAAACCAGGAATTACAACTGAAACCAGTTAATGACAATTCCATCGCCTTTTTCGCAGGCAGTTATACCTACCCCGACCGCAACCTGGTATTAGAGCCTTTTTACAAAATTCACGACGCGCGCTACATCATCTACTGGCGCGTGACCGATAAGGAAGAACTTCCCAAAATAGTGCAGGAACTAACCGTAGCAGAACAAGCCAAACTCGCCCTCGAAGAAAAAACTGTTGACCAGGTAGCTCCGGGCGAGCAGCAGCCGGAAGTGGAACACAACTTCAAAGGCGAAAGAACCGAATCTGGCACGTACAAAGATTACCGTTGGAGAAATGCGGCCGGATGGTTTAGTTATGAGTTGAACAATAAAAACAAAGAAGGAAAAAAGTTACGCATTACTTTTTCCGCCTCTGACAGAAATGTTGATTTCGATATACTGGTTAACGACCGCTTGCTGAAAAACGAAATACTTGCTGATAAAAAGGGCGATGATTTGTTTGATATCGATTACCCATTACCCGACGACCTCACAAGTGAGAAAATAGAAGTAAAGTTCGTTGCCAGGGACGGCAAGCGCACCGCGAGGCTGTTTTATATCCGGTTGATGAAATAGAGACTTGATTTTCCGAAATCGGGCCGCCATCTGCCGTCAACATACAGCCACACCGAAATCGCAGTGTACAATATCAGCCAGAGGCCAAAAACCAGGACGGGCAAAGATTTTCTGCGTACGGGAAGAATCAGCTGTACATCGGTGATGTTGTCGATGATTTGGTAACGGTTCCGAGGTTGCGTCATGCGGTTGTTTAGGGTGCTATATTGTCAATTTCAACATAACGCGCCAACAGCCCGTGGAAAAATTGTCGAAGGTCAGCATTTACCCAACAAAATGTTAAGCATATAAGCCCCCGTGCAATAAACTCAGGGCATTGCCGTTTGCCAATTTTCCTTGTGTACCTGAAAATAGCGGCCTGTGTTTAAGACCTTCAAAACCTCACTGAAAGCAGCGAATCCGACTCCTGCGAAAAGCCTCTTACTATTTGTTATTTGCTTTACTTTTTTTCAACCCGCAGTTCGTGCTCAAAGACTAAATCTCGATCAGCGCATACTGATCAGCATCATGGAAAACCGCACGCCAGGCGGCGAAAGGTTTTTCAAAGGAGTCTCCAACTCCACCCACCTGGTGACCGCGCTGATACCGGTATCGGTAGTAGCAGCCGGGCTGGTGAGCAACGACAAACCCATATTGGTAAAAGGCCTTTACATGACAGCCTCCGTAGCCGCCTCCTGCCTCATTACCCAGGCCTTGAAACAAAGTTTCGACCGACGGCGGCCTTATATAAAGCATCCCGGCATTGTGCCGGTGGGTGGTGGCAGTAGCAGTCCTTCCTTTCCTTCGGGACATACCTCGGCAGCGTTTTCTGCGGCCACTTCGCTTACTATTGCGTTTCCCAAATGGTATGTAGCCGTGCCGGCTTATACCTGGGCCGCTACGGTGGGTTATAGCCGAATGTATTTGGGCGTGCATTATCCTAGTGACGTGCTGGCCGGAGCGGTAATCGGTGCAGGCAGCGCCTGGCTGATGCATAAGGCGAATAAGTGGCTATTTGGGAAGCAGGAACCGAAAGGAAAATTGTTTTAGGAGCTTAGGGTGACTCACCCTCGGAGTTGGCCGACCGGTCACCCGACACGCGACACTAAAACTTATACCTCACCGCCACCCCCAAACCATCACTTGAATACACCGGCGACATCGTGAGATTTGCCTTCTTTTTAACCCGATGCAATTCCGGCACCACAATGCCTGTGGTGGCGCCTACCAGGAATCCCACGATCACGTCGCTCCGGAAATGGCGACCTGCCTGCAACCGAAAATGTCCCACCATGATGGGCGGAACAGCCGCGATGGTATAAATGCCGATGCGCTTCCAGCCGCGGATGTGATGGTAATCGGTAAAAACTTTGGCAATAAAAAACGTGGAAGCGGCTGCGTTGGACACATGCCCGCTGTAGAAGGAATTGGTTCTGCCTTCGCCGGAGCGTTCTTCAACAGGCAGTTCCGCATTATACGCAAGCGGCCTCACCCGGCGCACCGTTGACACCGCGCCAAGGAATATGGTATTGTTTACAGCGTGTGTGACGAGATACATGCCCAGGAGCGGAAACCAGTCTTTCCGAATTTGCTTATCGAGCGCGAGCAGTATGGGGCTGACGATTGATGAATTCAGGAAAATATCTGAGCTGCTGATGGCATTGCTTCTTGCCTTCTGGTTGAAAATGACGGGTCTGTCGAACCGGTTCACTTTATAGGGGTCGAGCTTCGCGATATCGGCCTCGCTGAGGGTAGCGTGTTCGATTATTTTCGGCAGGCCTACTGCTGAGAAAAAGACTAATCCGGCTGTGGCGGCGGGGAGTTCCCATTTGATGTTGACATGGTAGATTTTTTCTGTGGCGGAATCGGTTTGTGCGTGGGATTTGGTGGCCCAGGATATGAGGAAGACAGTAATGGCTAACTTGTTGACAAGTGATTTCATGGCAGAGAGTAACGATGGTTTGAATAATGAGTAACAGATTGGGGGAGGAGAGGTTTAGGGGGGGTGGGATTTTTTTTAGGGGGAGGAATGCAAATGGCGAGACACACAGGCTAAGAGAAAAAATATAAAGGTGTTGGGCATTTGGATTGAGGATCGTGTGCGAAAGGGGTTTAAAAAATTGATAAAAAAACGGATGTTTTGCGGTATTTTTCACGGTAGTTGATGGGTGGAAAAACGGAAAATAATGTTTTTTGCCCGAGGTGCATTTTTTGAAGCTGAACTCTCTTTCTTCGTGTGCGCTATTGAGATAGTCATTAACGTTGAAGTGATTGATGGCTGGTTTCTGACAGCAGCAATCTTCCAATTTTTAACATACGAGATTTCCATTTATTATAACTCTGAAGTGCATGGCTATTAGGCAAGAGATAAACTCACGAGTCTCGTATCCCGAATATGACAAACTCTACAGCGCGAGTATTGTGGCTTAACAACTCTGTTTTGGAACTGCTTTAGGACAAGGAGAACTGATTCAGTACAGGTACGAGTAATCCCTATCTGAGTCGCATATTCAAGATTTCTTCACAAATACCAAGGCATACTATTTAAGCTGTGGTTCCGGTATTTTTTTAATAAATACCCCTCTTCACTATTACCTTATTCCTAATATTTATCCCAGGCTAAGTAATACGGCAATGAATTACTTTTTTGCGCAATATATTTTTATTAGGAAATATCATTGAGCCAACGTCCAAAAGACAATTATCCTATGTCGTTTTATAAGGATTCTTTTTGAAGTTTGTGTACCAAATAGAGTACAAAATACACTTTGAGAACCATTTTTATCATATTTTAGTACACAAATCAGGTTGTGTACTTTTTTTGGGGTAATTTGAGTCACAAATTTACGAGCTAATGTATAATATCAGTCAAGCAATAAAATACCATTATAACCAATTTCCGCCCAAGGACATCCAATATCCCTTAATAATCAAAGACTTATTGGAGGCAACAGAAATGTTGGCTCGCTATGACCAGCTACTTCAGACATTGCACAACCAGGAATTATTACTTGCTCCATTGCGGAGTCAGGAGGCAGTGATATCCAGCCGCATAGAAGGAACCATTAGCACAATTGATGAGATTCTAGAATTAGAAGCGCAATATGCAATAGAGGGAGACTTTGATCAAGAATCCCGCAGCGACATAGTAGAGACTCTACTTTACCAGAGAACCTTAAAAACCGCCCAAAAAAATTTAGAAGAAGGCTACTCCATCTCCCATTGTCAACTCCCCTTGTTTCCGGGCCACTTTGAGTTAGAGTTTTTGAGTTTTTAGTAATCACAGGGAAACGGATTGAATATATTCTGCGGGTGGAACGTTGCCCAGCGATTCGTGTGGTCGCTCTTCGTTGTAGTCCTTCTGCCATTCCTCTGCCATTATTTGTACTTCCTGCAACGTGAAGAACAGGTATGCGTCGAGCAGTTCCTTTCTAAGAGATCCGTTGTTGCGTTCTACAAAGCCATTCTGGGTAGGTTTTCCGGGTTGAATGAATAAAAGTTTTATGTCGTTGGCTTCACACCATTGCTGCAACTGATCACTAATGAATTCGGGTCCATTGTCTACACGGATCATTTGTGGTTTGCTCCGGTTTTCAATCAGACGTTGCAATACCCGCAACACGCGCAAAGCTGGTAAGGATGTGTCCACTTCGACGGCTAACGACTCACGATTGGCATCATCGATAATGTTGAGCACTCTGAACCTGCGACCATCTACCAGGCTATCGCTTAAAAAATCCATGCTCCAGCATTCATTGGTGGTAACAGGAACAAGTAAAGGCTGTTTTATACGCTGTGGCAGTCTGCGCTTCATTCTTCTTCTGATGTTAAGCTTAAGTAGTTTGTATACACGATATAATCTCTTGTGATTGCAATTGAGACCTTTTCTTCTGAGCCGATAGTAACACTTCCAGAATCCAATAGCAGGATGTTTATCCACCAACTCCTGAAGCGCACTGATCAACTCATCATCCTGTTTGGGTTTTCTGCGATATTGCATCACTGACCTGGGCTGCTTCACTAGTCTGCAGGCCTGACGAATACTCAATTTCTCTTCCACCAGCAAGGCTGCTACTTCCCGTTTGTCGTCAGGCCGCCATACTTTTTTTCAAGCACTGTTTTAACCGCATCAATCTCCAGGGTCATGTTGGCCACAATACGTTTAAGCCGGCTGTTCTCTTCTTCCAGTTCCTTCATGCGCTTCACATCTGAGGCCTCCATGCCACCATACTTTGCTTTCCAGTTGTATAGTGTAGCTTCTGAGATGCCATGCTCGCGGGCAAGCTCTCTTGCCGTGCGACCGGCTTCATTTTGTTTGATGATTGAGACGATCTGCGTCTCGGTGAATCGTGTCTTTTTCATGTGTTGTACCATTTAAGTTAGAAGAAATTCTCTAACCTTCAATGGCCGACTTTCGGGGGAGTGGACACATTAGCCGCGGTTGTGATTTGCTTTCAAATTATGCTGTAGATTAGCTCTTGTACAACCAAAGAGTTCATCACAGCTTACCATAATGTGTTGTGATTTGCTTTCAAATTATGCTGTAGATTAGCTCTTGTACAACACCCCCTGTACAGCAGAATGGTAATAACAAGTTGTGATTTGCTTTCAAATTATGCTGTAGATTAGCTCTTGTACAACGCGGGTCTATAAATAATGTATCAGCACTAAGTTGTGATTTGCTTTCAAATTATGCTGTAGATTAGCTCTTGTACAACTGGCTGCCTGTAACTCCGTTTTTTCTTCGGG
>Ga0065721_10004966_pt1 | contig 24383 bp, 12 predicted proteins | sample Mesricmetagenome_FD_59108 | JGI IMG/M metagenome (GOLD analysis project Ga0065721, IMG submission 59108) | Mesophilic microbial community from rice straw/compost enrichment Sample: eDNA_1 v2 (version 2) | ecosystem: Engineered > Solid waste > Grass > Composting > Bioreactor | place: USA: Davis...
TGGAACTAAACGGTCTCCTGGGTGAGCCCCGCTTCGAATACGGAAGGGCTGATAAGGCCGCGTCAGCAATGCTTTTGGCTAAGCTTTATCTGAACGCCGAAGTCTATGTGGGTCAGCAGCGCTATACGGATTGTATCACTCAATTGAATACCGTCATTTCAGGACCATACAGTCTCGCGCCGGAACATCTTCACAATTTCCTCGCCGACAACCATACGAGTCCGGAAATTATCTTCCCGATTACATTCGACGGCAAGAATACACAGACCTTTGGAGGAACAACGTATATCATCAACTCACAGTTAGGCGGTTCAATGCCGAAGGAAACCATGTTCGGGTCAAAGTCAGGCTGGAGTGGTATCCGTGTAACGTCTGCGCTCGTTGACAAGTTTGATGGAACAACTGGCGAGACAGATAAGAGAGCTCTCTTTTGGAAAGATGGTCAATCTCTTGAGATCAATGACATCGGTGTATTCACCGATGGCTGGGCGTCAACCAAATTCAGAAACGTTACCAAAACTGGTGAGCTGGCACCCAACGTTGCCTATGCTGCGGATGGAACAACCTTCATGGATACCGACTTCCCGGTGTTCCGTCTTGCTGATGCTTATCTGATGTACGCTGAAGCGGTACTGCGTGGAGGCCAGGGTGGCGATGGTGCTACAGCGCTGTCTTACATCAATCAGATTCGCGAAAGAGCATACGGTGACGCTTCCGGAAACATCAACTCCGAAGACTTGAATCTCAACTTCATCCTGGATGAACGCGCCCGCGAATTGTTCTGGGAAGCGCACAGAAGAACAGATCTCATTCGCTTCGGTGTATTCACCGGCGGTGCCTATCTCTGGCCCTGGAAAGGAAATGTGAAAGACGGAGCGGCGACAGAAAGCTTCCGCAACGTGTTCCCGATTCCTTCAGCGGACAGAGCAGCAAATCCATCACTGGATCAAAATGACGGATACTAACACCTAGATTAATCGAACTATGAATATCAGGAAAATATCAGGCTTATTGACCTTGTCAGCGCTTCTGATTGGAATCAGCTGTACTGACGACGAGATTAAGCCCGTTCTCGGAAGCAAAGATGGATTCACTGCACCCGTTTTGTTGAATCCTGCTACGGGGACATTGAAGGAGTTCACGGAAAGCAACCTCAATGAGGAGTTTGAAAAAATTGAATGGCAAACCGCAGACTACGGAGTTGGTGTTTCAACCCGTTACGTAATTGAGGCCAGCCTTAGTGATGAATTCACGTCACCTGTTGTTGTAAAAGAAGTACAGGGAAGTGGAAAGGATGGCAAACGCGATACTTCTCTTAAGAATGGAGAGCTGAATACGGCCATGCTTGCGCTCGGAATCCCGTCGGGTGAGCAAGGCGAAGTGGCCCTGCGCGTGTTTTCATTCATCAACGGAATACAGCGCGACACGTTGTATTCAAATTCCATAAGGAGGTCGGCAATCCCATACCAAAGCAGCGAATGCGGTAATTTCTGTACTGTTGGTCTGATCGGATCCGCAACACCAGGAGGTTGGGATATTGATACAGATATGAGACTTGCAGATCCGGAGAAGCTGGATAAGTCGACATGGACAGTTACGCTTTACCTCACAGCCGGTGAAGTGAAATTCAGGGCGCAGGATGCCTGGGATACAAACTGGGGTGCCGCTGATTTCCCTAGCGGTACAGGTGAGGGTAATGGTCCCAATATTCCGATTGCAACCGCAGGTTATTACAAGGTGACATTCAATGATCAGACCGGCGCATATTCCTTTGTGCAGGCGGGAACCTCGACATTTGGTTCCATCGGGCTGATCGGAGCTCAGAGCGACTGGGGTAGTGACATCGCAGACCTGACGCAGAGCGACGATGATCCGCACATCTGGACAGGAACGGTTACCCTGGATGCAGGTGAATTGAAGTTCCGCGCTGATGACAGCTGGGATAACAACTGGGGAGTCGCCTCATATCCTTCCGGCTACGGTATCGGCGGTGGTCCAAACATCAACATTCCCGTTTCAGGAACCTACTTTGTGTGGTTCAACGATGCGAGTGGTGAGTTCTTCTTTGGCCCGTCGTCAATGTCAACTCCTTATGGTGATGTCGGTATCCTTGGAGATGCATTGCCTGGTGGGTGGGACAGTGATTCCAATCTGATCAAGGATCCTTCCAACCCTTACAAATGGTCAGGTACGCTGGCTATTGCTGATGGCGAAGCGAAGTTCAGAGCCGACGATTCATGGGATGTGAACTGGGGTGCATCCGGATTCCCCGGCGGTATTGCGGCCGCGGGAGGCGCGAATATCCCGGTAAAGGCGGGAACGTATTTCATTACGTTCAACACCGTCACCGGCGAGTATTATTTCCTGAAGTAATTTCAAACCTGATCGGGGGGCTTCGGCCCCCCGTTTTTTATCATTAACCTATGAGAAACATCCTCGTTCTCGTTTGTTTTTTGACGTCTATTGCTACGTGTGTACAGGCGCAAAAAGTAACCCTTAGCCCAACCGTAGCGCCGGCACTGTTTCGCGCGGGCGATGAGATCACCGTAACCTACGACGTAACAGGCACCAGTCTTGCAAATCTTGCCAATGCCTACATCTGGGTATGGATACCAGACTCGAATATTGACGCAAAGTATAACATCAGCCCCGCGAGTAGCAACACTTCGGCAACGGACAATGCCAAATTCACAAAGACAGTCAGCGAGGGTAAAACACTGTTTTCAATAACATTCATTCCACAGGATTTTTTCGAAGGCGACATATCGAATCAGGTAAAGCTGGGCATGCTCCTGAAAGGCAACGACTGGAGCAATGGTCAGACTACCGACTACGTTACAGATTTCTGGGACGGTGCATTTCAGGTGAAACTGACATCGCCATTGCAAAATCCATTGTTTGTTTCGCCTGGTGAGACCATGGAAATCACAGCGGAATCCCCGATAGACGCATCATTTGCACTTTATATAAACGATGCGTTGATCGATGAAACTACCGACGCGAAAGTCTATAGCTATGGTTATGAGATAGCCGACGCAGAACCCGGTTTAGTTCGCATTGTAGCTACGTCGGGGTCAAACTCGTCGGAGGTAACTTTTCAGTACCTGGTGTCTATAGCGAGTCCCGGGGTACCACGCCCTGAGGGTATCATTCCAGGGATCAATTATCACGACGACCAAACAACGGTGACGCTATGTCTGCTCGCGCCTGATAAGGAATCTGTCTATGTGAGGGGCGACTTCACTAACTGGCAGATCAACCCCGAGTACATCATGAATCGCGATGGAGAATACTTCTGGATTCAGCTTTCCGGTATTACGCCGGGAACGGAATATGCGTTTCAATATCTGGTCGATGAAGCGGTGTATATCGCAGACCCCTTTGCCGACAAAATTCTTGATCCGGATGATCAGTATATCCCAGCTTCTGTATATCCGGGGTTGAAACCATTTCCGCAGGAGGCGCGAAACGAAACATGGTACTACAACAGGGTTGCGGTATTTCAGACGAATCAGACTTCTTACCAATGGCAGGTCACCGATTTTCAAAAGCCGGCCAAGGAAAACCTGATCATTTATGAAGTGCTGATCCGGGACTTCTTCGACAACGGGAATCGCACTTACCGCAGTCTTGCTGATACGATTGGATATTTCAAAAGACTTGGGGTCAACGCTATTCAGCTTATGCCTGTGATGGAGTTCAATGGCAACGAGAGCTGGGGATACAACCCGGCCTTTATGTTCGCACCTGATAAATACTATGGTCACAAGAACGAGCTGAAGGCGTTTATTGACAAGTGTCATCAGGAAGGAATCGCGGTGATCCTTGATATTGCGATGAATCATCAGGATCTGCCAAATGCATATGTATTGATGGATTACGACTTCGATGCCGACAGGCCGGCAGCGTCAAATCGCTGGTTCAACCCGACAGCCCGACATCCCTTCAATGTCTTCTTTGATATGAACCATGAAAGTGCCTATACAAAAGCCTATCTGGATACGATAAATCACTATTGGCTGAATGAGTATAAGATTGATGGATTTCGTTTCGATCTGTCAAAAGGCTTTACGCAGATCAACAGCGGCGATAATGTGGGTACGTGGAGTTCTTATGACGCGTCGCGGATTGCTCTGCTCAAAAGAATGGCCGATGCGATCTGGTCGCATACGCCTGATGCTATCGTCATCCTCGAACACTTCGCTGACAATCGCGAAGAAAAAGAGCTGGCCGAGTATCGCGCCGATGAAGGCAAGGGTATGATGTTATGGGGCAACATGAACCACGCGTTCAATCAGCTGACGATGGGGTATACCGAAAACTCCGATATACGTGGAACATCACATCATCACAGGGATTGGTCTGTTCCGCACCTCGTCTCCTACATGGAAAGCCATGATGAAGAAAGGCTGATGTACCGCAATAAGGCGTATGGAAATTCCGCAGGAAAATATTCTGCGCGGGACGAGGCTGTTTCCATTGAACGAATTAAGGCGGCATCAACGATATTCTATTCGGTGCCAGGACCCAAGATGCTCTGGCAATTTGGCGAACTGGGTTACGACTACAGTATCAACAGATGTGAGGATGGCTCGATAAATGATAACTGCCGCGTCAGCAGTAAACCTGTAACATGGACATACAAGGATGATCCGGATCGCGCCGGGTTATTTCAACATACCGCCGACCTGATCAATCTCCACAAGACGTACTCCGTGTTTACAAACGGCACGGCCACCATTTCATCAGGCAATTCGCTTATCAGACAAGTGACAGTGAGGAATGCGCCATACACTGATACGCCTGCTTCCACGGACCAGATGAACGTTCAGGTCGTCGCCAATTTCGAGCTCCAAAGGCAAGCTGTCCTGGTAGACTTTCCGCATACTGGTATTTGGTATGACTACTATGGAGACGGCGAGCCGATCCAGGTGAACTCGCTGCCTCATACAATTCAGCTCAAAGCTGGTGGATATAAGTTGTTCACCGACGTGCCTATCGGCGCAGGACCAGTGACTGCCATCACGGAGTCTGAAGTCTCAAAAATTGTCAGGGTATACCCGAACCCCACGAATGGCAGATTTCAAATTGCAGGCGACAGTCATTTGAGTCCGATGCTCACCGATATGCGTGGAGTATCGCTTGAAATCATAGCAGATGGAAGTAACTATGACATAACCCATCTACCTGCGGGATTTTATTTATTAAGCACATTCGATCGAAACGGCATTCGCCGCGTAACCAAAATAGTGAAACAGTAAGATGAAGACACTTTCAATGAGGTTTGCTTTTCTTTTTTGCATTATCGCAGTCATTCCGCTTGCTGCTCAAAAAGGAGCGGGGTTTTCTCACGTTGAACCTCCGTTCTGGTGGACAGGAATGAAGGAGAAACAGGTGCAGATACTTTTTCATCATCCTTCCATAGAGATCAGCCAATACAAGGCACAGTTACAATATCCAGGGGTTACGCTTGAAGATCAGAAGAACGTTGAAAACAAGCGCTACACATTCCTTACGCTCAACATTGGCGCGGATGCAAAGCCTGGTTTGATTCCCATCGTATTTACCTCGGGGAAGAAGCAAATCAAGTATTCGTATGAATTGAAAGCGCGTGAATCCGGCGAAGGACGCATTCAGGGATTCGATCCATCTGATGTTATTTACCTGATCATGCCGGACAGATTTGCCAATGGCGATCCGTCGAACGATTCGATCCCGGGAATGTATGAGGGAGTCAATCGCTCGAAAGGTGGAGCTCGTCACGGTGGTGATATTGCCGGAATCATCGGCAAACTGGATTACTTGTCGGACCTTGGAGTAACAGCATTGTGGTTAAATCCAGTCCTGGAAAATAACCAGCGCAGCGCAAGTTACCACGGGTACGCAATTACCGATTTATATCAGGTCGACCGAAGGTTTGGCGGAAATGCCGCGTATCTGGATCTCATTCGCCGTTGCCACAGTCGCGGGATAAAGGTAATCCAGGACATGGTAATGAATCACATTGGCAATGAACACTGGCTTGTGCTGGATCCTCCTGAAAAGGACTGGATCCACCAATTTCCGGAATTCACGCGATCCAATTATCGAAGCACAGTACTTACCGATCCCTACAAAGCAGAAGGAGACGTTCAGAAAATGAACAATGGCTGGTTTGACACGACTATGCCCGATGTCAATCAAAAAAATCCTCTTTTTGCCCAATACCTGATTCAAAATACGATCTGGTGGATCGAATATGCGGGCATTGATGGAATTCGGATGGATACCTATCCTTATCCGGATAAAGATTTTATGGCTGAGTGGGCAAGGCGCGTGATGGAAGCCTATCCTAAATTCAACATCGTGGGCGAGGTGTGGATCAATAACGCAGGGGCTACTGCCTACTGGCAGGATGGATCATTGAACCAGGACAAGTATCGGTCATACCTGCCTTCGTTAACGGATTTCCCGTTGTTCTTCGCTGTCCCTGCGGCGCTGACGGAGCAAGAGGGCTGGGATACAGGACTTATGCGCTTGCACGAAACGCTTGCCAATGATTTCCTTTATCCAAATCCCGGAGGCAACCTGATCTTCCTGGACAACCATGACTTGTCACGCTTCTTCTTATTGGTGGGGCGCGACCTCAGGAAGTTCAAAATGGGCCTGGCATTCCTGATGACTACGCGAGGTATACCGCAGCTGTACTATGGAACGGAACTTCTTATGGATGGCGATGGTGGCTATCACCCCAATGTACGGCTTGACTTCCCTGGTGGCTGGCAAGNGGATCCCGTCAATGCATTCTCCCGNGANGGCCGGACTGTCGAGCAAAATGAAGCGNTTGANTATCTGAGGACGTTGCTTCATTGGCGGAAGACTGCCGGCGTTATTCACAGTGGTAAGCTGAAACATTTCATTCCTGAAAACAATGTGTACGTATACTTCCGGTATAACGATGAGAAGACTGTCATGGTGGTTCTCAACGGAAACGACGAAGAGGTTACGTTAGAGACCTCAAGGTTCCGGGAAATGATCAAAAATGCCAGGAAGGCAAAAGATGTATTGAATGGTAAGAGAATCGAAGAAATTGAAAAAATGATCCTTGATCCATGGTCTGCCACCGTATTGGAACTGGAATTTTGAGTGCCTTGTTTCCTTGGGTCCCTTCCAATTCGACTTTAAAGTTCATTTAAACAAAAATTTCTTACTCTGCCTAAACTGATCAGGCTCCCTTATAACCGGGGGCCTGACCTTCTTACTATGGAATTTTTCGTTAAGGAGTTAAATTACGAGGTAAACCACGTGCCGGTTTTCCATTTTTTGACCGGCCTGCCCTATGAGCACTTTTCGGGATATTCAACGTGAAGTTAAAAGACACCAGCAGAACCTTGACAAAATGTTGGTGAAGGCAGAAGCCCTTGCATTGAAGTCTGGCGACAAGAGGACCATTCAATTTATCCAGCGGGAAAAAGTCAAGCTCCAGGAAACTATATCTTCCCTCGCTGATATTTCAGAAGGTCTTTATCCGGTATTTGAAGAGGAGCTCAGAAAGCGAACGCAACAATTACAGACGAGGATCAGTACGCTCAATTCTTCCCGCGAAGCCCTGGAGTCCGATAACTTTTTGCTTGAATACAAGAAAAAAGATCTCCTGCAGGTAACTGCCAAACTTGAAGAAGCCTACGATGAAATCTCTAAGAAGAATCGGGAATTGATGGAGAAGCAGCGGATGATCGAGGAAAAGACCGAACAGATCAACCGCGTCCACGAGGAACTGCTTGCCAAGAACGAAGAGCTGGAGATGCAAAAGGAGGCTCTCCTTGATCAATCAGACTATCTTCATGAAGCCAATGAAACGATTTCCCGGATGCACCGCGAGGTTGAAGATCAGAAGGATGAGATTCTCCGGAAGAATGAAGAACTTCTGACTCTCAACAACGAGAAGAACAACTTGATCAGTATCGTTGCGCATGATTTGAAAAGTCCGTTGAATCAGATCAATGGATTGCTCAACCTGCTGAGGATGGCAACGGCAGAGTTGTCGCCGGAGGCAGCGGGATACATCGACATGATTGAACAGAGCTCCGGACGCCTCTCAGATATGATTGGCAAAATTCTCGATGTGGAAGCCATTGAGTCGAAGAAGTTGAATCTCGTACCGGATCGCGTGGATATTAGTGAACTGGTATCGACGTTGGTTGAACGGTATTATTATGCCGCGCGCGAAAAAGGGATCAAGGTTCACGCAGAAAACGCGCGTTATGTGTTTGCCTATGCCGACTGGGGTTTCACCGAACAAGTTCTCGAAAACCTGTTATCAAATGCCATAAAGTTTTCGCCACGAGGGCGCAATGTGTATATCGACACCTATGTTGACGGCAACGAAACGATTTGCCACATCAGGGATGAAGGGCCTGGTCTTACAGAGAGCGACAAAAAGAAACTGTTCGGAAAATATCAGAAGCTGAGTGCGAAGCCTACGGGTAATGAAACGTCTACAGGGCTTGGTCTTTCTATCGTAAAGAAGTTCGTCGTTGCCATGAACGGAAGGATCTGGTGTGAAAGCCAGGAAGGGGAGGGGGCGAGCTTTTTTGTGGCCTTACCCCATCCCAGTCAGGATTGATCGCGGTGAACGGTCACCATTATTTCAACTCAAGTACCATCACATACTTAGCGTCGACTTCAACAGCGTCGCCAAGGCTTATCGTTTTGCCAGTGGTAACCTCCGTTGCTGACGAGAACCTGCCAAGGTGTTCATGGAATCGCTTTAAGCTGATTGTTTCAGCTTTTTCGTTTGAGTTCATAATGCACATCACCGTTTGGCTTTCGTCATGGCGGAAGTAAACGTATACTCCATTTTCAGGAACATAGTGAGAGTAGGCACCTTTCCCGATAGCCGAAGAGTTCTTCCGGAAGTTTGCCAGTGCTCGAGTCCATTCGAAGACTTCCTGTTCTTCTTTTGTCCTCCCTTCAGCCGTGAATTTGTTGACCTTATCGCCAGGCCATCCACCAGGGAAATCGAGGCGCACGAGACCATCGGGATTGGAAAAATTCTTCATCAGAATTTCGGTTCCATAATAGAGTTGCGGGATCCCCCTGCAGGTAAGGAGCCACGCCAGTCCCATCTTCAGTTTTCTGATATCCTCACCGACCACGGAGAAGAAGCGGCTCTTGTCGTGGTTGTCCAGGAAGATGACGTTCTGCATCGGATCTTCGTATATGAAATCGTTTGCCAGTGTCTGGTACAGGCGGTTCACGCCATTAGTCCAGCCAAACTCTTCGTTAACGGCATGCTCAATGCCATAGAGGTTGAGTTGGAAATCGGCCAGGCCTGGAAGGTTGCTTTTAAACGGCGTGTCCATCTTGTGCCGGCCAAAGTAAGCCTGATTGATTACCCCGTGTACCCACACCTCGCCAAACATGGTAATGTTCGGATACTCGTCCATCAAAGCCTTGTTGCACCGGTTCATGAATTCAAGGTCATTGTAGATGTATGTATCAATGCGCCATCCATCGACACCAAATTCTTCCACGCACCAGATTGCGTGCTGGATGAGGAAGGTTGCGACGTAGGGGTTACTGTGATTCAGGTCTGGCATCATCGGAGTAAACCATCCGTCGCTCATCTGACTCTTGTCAACAGTTGTTGCGTACCGGTCCATCAGGGGCTGATCCTTGTAGGTCGTGTTGGTATACGATGGCCACTCGTGTAACCAGTCACTGGTGGGTTTGTCCTGCACGAAGGTGTGGTACAAGCCTACGTGATTGTAGACTGCATCCTGAATCAGTTTCATTCCGCGTTTGTGGAGCTCGTCGCTGAGCTTCTTGTAGGCAGCTTCGCCCCCTAATCGCGGTTCAATTTTATAGTGGTCGGTGAAGGCATAGCCGTGTTCTGACCGATCAGGCATGTCGTTGATGATAACAGGCATCATCCAGACTGCGGTTACGCCGAAATCCTGCAGATAATCCAGGTGGTCGATTACGCCTTGTAGGTCACCACCGTGACGATGGAAGATAGAATCGCGGTTCAGGGACTGGTCGCGCATACCTTTGATCCTGTCGTTGGAAGGATCGCCATTGCTAAAACGGTCCGGCATCAGCAGGTAGATAAAGTCTTCGGAAGTCACGCCCTGGCCTTTGGGAGAGTCTGTGCGGGATTTGAGAGACCAGCTTATTTTTTGGGTTTTCCGACCCTGCCGCAGTTCAATGACAAGGTTTCCCGGGCGGGCGTCGGGGGCAATTCGAATATCGACGGCAAGGTATCTGGGATTTTCGAGGGGCGTGACCTTGGTGATCTCGATACCTGGGTACTTGAGCGAAACTTCGCTACCCTGGAGCGAGGTCGCTTCGTTCCTGACGAGCAGCTGGATTGTTGAGTGCTCCATTCCGATCCACCAGTTTGGGGGGTATACGGTGAACTGAGCGGATGTAAGAATCGAACAGAAAATAAAGAAAACTGTGACAGCGGGTTTCATAGGTACAGAAGATAAGGCTGCAAAGAAGCCGAATTATCGAGAACTGTTGAAATTATTCCAATTCCGCCACCTAAAAAATATATGTTTTACCTAGCGAAAACGATTGCGGAGCCGATTCCGCTAAATATTTTTCAATTTTAATAATGTTGTTTGTGGGTATCTCAGTAAATTATTAGCTGATCGTAGAACGTACTCCCAAACGTACTTTTTACGTGTATTTTTTACATATATAAAACCCAAACCAAAAACCGTATGACAAAATTTTATCTGTTCAGCAGGTACCTGACGGTTTTGTTCATTCTGATATCGACCATGGCGTGGTCGCAGAGCAAAACTGTCACGGGAAAAGTTACGGCAGCTGACGATGGATCAGGCTTGCCTGGTGTCAATGTCATAGAAAAAGGAACGAGTAACGGAACCGTTACCGAAGGAAATGGAGATTTCTCCATTTCGGTCGAGCCAGGCGCTACGCTGGTGTTCTCCTTCGTAGGATTTATTTCACAGGAAGTCGTTGTAGGCAATCAGACAACCATCAATGTGACCCTGCGGAGCGATGTTACGGCGCTCACTGAAGTCGTTGTTGTGGGATATGGAACGCAGGAACGTAAAGAGATTACCAGCGCCGTCGCGAGTGTATCGTCTGAACAGTTCAATCGCGGAAATGTTACCACCCCTGGTCAACTGATTCAGGGAAAAGTAGCAGGGCTTTCGATTGTACGTCCCGGCGGCGACCCAAATGCCGGGTATACCATTCGTCTTCGCGGTATTTCTACTTTCGGTGCAAACAGTGAGCCGCTTATTGTCCTGGACGGCGTTGTGGGTGCTTCGCTTGAAAACGTTGACCCTAACGATATCCAATCGATGGACGTTCTCAAGGATGCATCTGCTGCGGCCATTTATGGTGCACGTGGATCGAGCGGGGTAATTATCGTAACGACAAAATCCGGCAAGTCCGGCCGCGGCCCCTATACCAACGTCGACTATAACGGATTCGTAACCATTGACCGGGTTGCAAACAAGATAGACGTTCTTTCACCTGAAGAGTTCGTAGCAGGAGGCGGGACCGATTTTGGATCATCCACGGATTGGTTCGAAGAACTGACTCAGACAGGTTTTTCACATACTCACAACGTTTCAATATCTGGTGCATCCGGCGCAACCACTTATCGTGCAGCCGTGAATTTCCGTGATAATGAAGGGGTAGCGAAAGGTGTAAACTTTCAACGCCTGAATACGCGTCTGAACCTCGGGCATGAGGCCATCAATGGACGGCTGCGCTTCAACGTAAATCTCGCCTTTAACAATCGCGAGCAGGAAAGCATTAATCTTGCTGCGTTTCGCTATGCAGTCATTTACAATCCGACGGCACCTGTTAGGGAAGATCCAGCCCGTTGGGGAGGTTATTTTCAGCGCGACCTTTTTGATTTTTATAACCCCGTTGCGCTCAGCCGTCAACAGAACTTCGTAAATGAGCGGAAGAACATTCTCGCGAACTACCGGATGGACTTCGACCTGCTTGAAGATCTGACGCTAAGTGTAAATTATGCGCAGGATCGCGAAACAGGTATCAGCGGATCATACTGGTCGAAGAATGATATTCAACTTGGAGCCGGTGGTAATGGAGTTGGTAGAAGAAGCACTTACGATAACGTAAATCAGCTTCTTGAAGGTACCGCGACCTATTCAAGGAAATTTGACAACCTGAATGCGGAATTACTTGCGGGTCTGGCAACTCAGAAACGGGAAAGTGAAGGCTTTACGCTTCAGGTGAAGAATTTTCTTTTCGATGACACAGGTTTTGACAACCTCGGTTTCGGTGGGGTGCTGCAGGGTACCAACACAGAGACTTCCAGCTACCGCAATGAAAATGTTCTGAATTCCGCATTCGCGCGACTAAATCTGAGTTGGGCGGATACCTACTTCCTTTCTGCAAGTGTCCGCAGTGAATCTTACAGCGGCTTCGGTAAGGACAACAAAACAGGGACATTTCCTGCGATAAGTGCAGGTGTTCGCATAAGCGAACTCGCTGATTTGGGCGCAGTGAGCAATCTTAAGCTGAGAGGTTCATGGGGCGTTACTGGTAACCTTCCGCCATCAGCCGACCTAGCACTTGCTACCTACACTCCTGGAAATCGCATAGACTTCGATGGTAATCCTCTTACCGGAACGGACGTATTCGTTTCTCTTCGGCAGTCCAGGGATCCAAACCCAACGCTCAAGTGGGAAACAAAAACTGAGATGAACATTGGGCTCGATTTTGGATTTTTGCAGGATCGCATCACGGGTTCTGTTGAATACTATACCCGTAAGATTGATGACCTGTTGTACGGAATCAGCATTCCGTCTGGTGCGCCGAATCCATTCAGCCCAAGTGCGCCGGCGAATGTTGCAGGTTTTGCGTGGGCAAATGTAGCCCAACTGCGTGCAGCTGGTTTTGAGTTCCAGGCCACATACAATGAGCTTGCTCTGGGGGCCGTTCGTTGGACACCTTCGTTGAATTTTACCCTGTACGACAAAACCAAAATTGAATCGTTCAGCAGTGGAGAACTCGGATTTGCCGAACTGCGTTTGGCGGCTCCCGGTTCACCAGGGCAAAACAATAATCAGATCATCAGAAACAAGGTGGGCGAAACCCTCGGTAACATGTACGGCCCCGAATTCCTCGGCGTTGATGAAAATAATGAGTACATCCTTTCATCGACAAATCCTGACGATTGGGGCGTAATAGGCAATGGGTTGCCAAGCTCGGAGTTCGGATTTAACAACACTTTCGTTTATAAGAACTTTGACCTCAATTTCTTCCTGCGCGGTGTATTTGGACATGACCTTTACAACTCATACCGTGGCTTCTATGAAAACCGTGATGCAGCATCCAATACCTGGAACAGCGTTGTGACGGACAAGACTCCATATATCACTTCTACGCCAACGTTCTCGTCGTTATATGTTGAGAAAGCAAACTTTATCCGTCTTGACAACGCGTCACTTGGTTATAACCTTCCATTAAACAGCAATGTTATTTCCAAAGTGAGGTTCTATGTCGCGGGGCAGAACCTATTCACAATTACCGATTACACAGGTATTGATCCTGAAGTGAGATACAGCGACTCCGAAAATGGAGATGCATTTACCACCAACCTTGCACCCGGGTTGGAAAGGAGAAACACGTACTTCACCACCCGGTCGTACACAGTTGGAGTCAACGTGAGTTTTAAATAACTGAAATGAGAATGACTATGGTAAAGAAATTAGGAATAAAGGTTTCGCTTCTGAGCTGTGCGCTGCTGGCATTTAATGCATGTGAAGCTCCGGACCAGAAAATATTTGATCAGATTGACGCAGAAACTGCACTGAAGTCGACAGACCCCGATGTATTACAGGCCTTTGCGCAAAGCGGATACACGCCCATTATTGGTAACTGGGGAAGTCACAACTCCCTTTGGTCGCTGCACGAAGTTTCTTCTGACGAAATGGTTATCCCTCAGAAAGGCGCCGACTGGGAAGACGGCCACCAATGGATACGAATCCACCGTCATCAGTACTTGCCTACGGAAGAAGCGGTTAACAATGGTTGGACGTACTGTTATGGGGCAATCGGAAACCTGAATAATTTACTCAAGAGTTTCGGATCCAATCAGATTCTCCGCTCCGAGTTTGAAGTCTTGCGGGCGCTGATTTATCTGTGGCTGATCGACGCCTATGGGAACGTTCCCATTGTTACGGAAGCATCTACCGATGCCACACCACCAACGTCGAGCCGGCAGGAAGTTTTTAACTTCATTGAGTCCAGTATTCTGAACAATCTGGATAATCTGCGTAAAGAACGGACGTATGCGACAATCAACTACTATGTTGCGCAAACGATGCTCGCCAAGCTTTATCTTAATGCCGAAGTTTATACGGGGACGCCCCAATGGCAGAAGGCAGCAGATGCATGTACTGAGGTTATCGAATCAGGACTTTATAGTTTGTCCAGCGACTTCTTCTCAAACTTCGTCACGCAGAACGCATCATCTCCGGAGAACATTTTCGTGATCAACTATGACGAGAATAATGGTCAGGGCTTTAACCTTCCACAAATGACGCTGCACTATGGTAATCAGGCAACGTATAACCTTCAGGAACAGCCGTGGAATGGGTACAGTACGATTGAGGAGTTCTACAACTCATTCGAGGAGGACGATGCACGAAGAAATAGTTTCCTGGTTGGTCCCCAATATGCTTCTGACGGCAGCCGCATCCTTGATCTCAGCGCTGAGGCAAGTGATCCTGACGGACCACCATTGACATTTACGCCGTACATCTCTGAACTTACCCCCAATGCCCTCAGACAGGAAGGAGCTCGTATTGGAAAATTCGAATTTCGTCTAGGTGCTTCGTCGAGCCTTAGCAATGATTATCCAATTTTCCGCTATGCTGATGTGCTGTTAATGAAAGCCGAAGCGCTTTGGAGACTGGACGCTGGAAGCAGCGAGGCACTCGATCTTGTCAATCAGGTCCGGTTGCGTTCGCACCCTGAACCCCTGCCAGCGTTGGATGCTGATGCGATACTTGCAGAACGTGGTCGCGAGTTCTTTGCGGAAGCCTACAGACGGCAGGATCTTATCCGATTCGGCAAGTTCAACGACCCGTGGTGGGAGAAGCCTGCTTCTTCGGAAAACAAGAATATTTTCCCAATTCCTCAGCCACAGATTCAAACTAATACAGATCTGCAGCAAAATCCGGGATATTAACATTAGAAAGTAGTTGGTTGAAAGGAAGGGCCCTCTAAAGTCCTTCCTTTCTCATTATATACCCCATACCTTAAGCTGGTTTTAAGATATCTTGACTATACAGCATTTTATGCGAGTGGTTTTTTTTGGCATTAAGTGCTTTGTTATTTTGTGGATGTGAAAGAGCGGAGAATCTTGTTGTTAGAAATGTGTGTGATGCCCCTGACCAATGTTCTCCGGAATGTTAGGACACAGAATCTTGAGAGTGTAAACTGGCGTTAACGTATGGTCTACTGTATGGATATATTCCCAGAGGTTCTTAAACTGGAATGTGGCCAAATAGGTAAGGTCCAAATCAAAAACGATTTAAATAGTCTTAATGTGGATTTCACAGCTATTGTGTAGAGCAGATTGCTTCGGGATGTTTTAAGCCTTTTCTCAGGTCGTTTTGGGATGTGAGCTTGTAGTTATTGATTCAGCGAGTTGAAGGAAATTTAAGGTTTATTTTGCGTGATGAAATATGATATCAAGGTGTATTGAGACTATGAATTGGCGACGAAGTTTGGTTGTGTTGCTTACGCTGGCGACGAATGCTATATTTTCTCAGTGTTCTACTGAATATGAACGGATGTTGAAGTCCGAAGCGGAAAAAGGGGTGAGGAACGATTCAATTTTCATGGGATTGTACCTGGGTATGCCGAAGAAGGATTTTTTTGGAAGATGTTGGGAATTGAATAAGCAGGGGGTACTTCGCCAGGGGCCGGGGAATCTGTCGGTTCAACATAGGTTGGATTCATCTGTCCTCGGTGCGCCTGCATTCATGAGATTTTATCCCGTGTTCAAGGATGGAAAAATCCTGGCCATGCCGGTTGAATTCTCATTCGAAGCATGGGCGCCATGGAACAAAGACCTATATTCAGATAAACTGCTTGAACAAGTTAAGAAGCTTGCCGAACAGTGGTATGGCGAGGGGTTTCTAAAGCTTGAACACGAAAAGAAGGGGCTGGTAGTATTTGTAAAAGTGGACGGAAATCGAGAGGTTCGTTTGTACCAAAAGGACGATGCCAGAGTAAAAATGGAGATAATTAATCTTTTAGAGAGTGAAGGTGATACAAAACTTTGATTCTTGCTTAAAGTGTTTGGCTCTATGCGCGATTTTCGCCCTGGCCGTTGGTTGCTCCGATGACGAAAAAGCGTCGGAAAACGGCTTGTTCAGGAAACTTGATGCATCTCACACCGGAATTACCTTTCGAAATGACCTGACTTTCGATCGCGCGTTTAACATTTACACGTACCGCAATTTTTATAATGGCGGAGGTGTTGCAATTGGTGATATCAATAACGACGGCCTTGCTGACGTATTCCTCACCAGTAACATGAACGATAACAAGCTCTATCTTAATCTTGGAAATTTCAAATTCAAAGATATTACAGATTCGGCAGGGGTAGCAGGAAAACAGGGTTGGAGTACTGGCGTAACCATGGCCGATGTGAATGGTGATGGATTCCTCGATATCTACGTTTGCAACTCCGGATCAAGAAAGGACGATATCAAACAGAATGAACTCTTCATTAACAATGGAAATGGGGTATTCACTGAAATGGCTCAAGCATATGGCCTCGCCGATCGGGGATACTCGACGCACGCCGCATTCTTTGATTACGACAACGACGGCGATCTTGATATGTATCTCCTGAATAATTCATTTCAGGCAATTGGAAGCTTTAACTTGATGCAAAACGTTCGCGACCAACGTGACGTCGCCGGTGGAGATAAATTATTCAGAAATGATGATGGGAAATTCGTCGATGTTAGTTCCGAGGCGGGAATTTATGGAAGTGTCATTGGTTTCGGGCTGGGGGTTACCGTTGGTGACGTCAACAACGACGGCTGGCTCGATATTTACATTTCGAACGATTTTTTTGAACGCGACTATCTTTATCTGAATAATCGTAATGGAACCTTTTCGGAAATGCTCACCGAAGGATTCGCTTCGATCAGCGCAGCCTCAATGGGAGCAGATATGGCTGACGTGAATAATGATGGGCTCCTGGATATTTTCGTCACAGATATGCTTCCAGAGCAGGATTCCAGATTCAAACAGATCACCACGTTTGAGAATTGGGATAAAATCCAATACAATGTTAAGCATGGGTATCACTACCAGTACAACCGGAATATGCTTCATATCAATCAGGGTAATGGAAAGTTTGTTGAAGTGGGAAGGTTATGTAATGTCGAGGCAACAGACTGGAGCTGGGGAGCACTAATGTTTGACATGGATAACGATGGGTATAAAGACATTTTTGTTGCGAACGGAATCTATCAGGACATAACGGATCTCGATTACCTCAGCTTCATTGTCAATGAGAATACCATCAAGAAAATTATTAGTGAACGCGGTGTGGACTACGAAGCGCTGATCACGCCGATTCCGATTAACCGGGTGTCGAACTATGCATTCAAGAACCTTGGAGACCTAAAATTCAAAAATGTTGCCAGAGAGTGGGGGCTAAGTGAACTTGTTCATTCGAACGGAGCGGCGTATGGCGACCTTGATAATAACGGTACGCTCGACCTCATAATTAATAACGTTAATGAGCAAGCTTTTGTCTATCAAAACGTGGGAATAGATACGACAAATGGTTATGTAAGGTTCGTTCTGAAAGGCGAAGGAAAGAATACATTCGGTATTGGGACGCGGATTACAATATGGGCTGGAGATGATACATTCAGCTTTGAGCAGATGCCTTCACGGGGTTTTCAATCGACGATGGAGCCCGTCATACATGCCGGCGTGGGACATCACGCATCGCTCGACTCTGTAAGAGTTAGTTGGCCCGGAGGAAAGTCACACGTTCTACACAACGTGAAGGTAAACCAAACGATTACGCTCAGGCAGGAAGACGCTAAATACCACAAAAACGGCAGCCGGTCAGAGCCAAAATTACTGGAAGACATAACAGACAAGGTCGTGGCTGGGATTGTTCATGAAGAAAATGACTTTGTCGACTTCGATCGGGACAGGCTAATATACCATATGTTGTCTACACAAGGACCGAAGGTGGCCACCGGTGATGTCAATGGTGATGGACTGATGGATTTTTACCTCTGCGGCGCGAAAGGCAGCGCTGGCAAACTGGTCTTACAAAACAAAGATGGAAGGTTCATCGAAAAGGATGTTCCGAAATTTGACGCCGACAAGCGGCACGAAGACGTCGACGCTGTATTTTTTGATGCTGACAATGATGGAGACCTCGATCTTTTCGTGGCGAGTGGAGGAAATGAATTCACGGTAAATGCAATCGAGCTTCGTGATAGGCTTTATCTGAACGACGGCGAAGGTAATTTTGAAAGAGCTGATCGCACTGCGCTGACCATGCGTGAGATCAGTAGTGTCGTGCGCGTTGCTGACTTTGATAACGACGGAGACATCGACATCTTCCTGGGATCCAGAGCAATTCCGTTCTCGTATGGAATGCCTCCGTCGAGTTATATACTCATAAACGACGGGAAGGGCAACTTCGACGACGTGACTTCACGGATTGCACCGGACCTGGCCGGAATCGGTATGGTCACCGATGCTACCTGGACTGACTTTGACGGCGACGGCGATCTGGATCTCATTGTGGTGGGTGAATGGATGCATGTGGTAGTACTTGAAAACAGGGACAATTCTTTCGTGGATATCTCCAATGCAGCGGGAACTACCGACCTTAAAGGATGGTGGAACTGTATTGTCAAAGCTGACATCGATGGGGATGGTGATGATGACTACGTGGTTGGCAACCATGGACAGAACTCGCGTTTTAAAGCTACTGCTGAGCAGCCGGTATACGCATTCGTAAATGACTTCGATGGAAACGGCAGCATTGAACATGTTTTTGCCCGGACGATAGGCCGAGACATTTATCCGTATACCCTACGGCACGACCTGGTGGCACAGTTGCCGCATTTGAAGAAAAAATATTTGAAGTACAGCCAATACAACGATCAGCGCGTTAATGATATATTCTCAGAAGACCTTTTGGCTAAGTCGCTGCGTCTTGAGGCCAGAGAAATGCGAAGTGGCCTGCTGATAAATGAAGGAGGTAAGCTGCGGTTTCAGTCTTTACCCGTCGAAGCCCAGCTTGCTCCGATCTTTTCGTTTCTCGTGGATGATCTCGATGGTGACGGAGTAAAGGATATTATCGGCGGGGGTAATTTTTTCGAAGCCAAACCAGAAGCTGGAAGATATGACGCAAGTAGAGGTGTGGTTCTTAAAGGCCAGAAAGAAGGAGGCTTCAATGTAGTCGGCGCCGAAAAAAGTGGCCTCTATGAAGAATCTGCGCTGAGGGATCTGAAGATCATCCCCTGGAAAGGAAAACGAATTCTGCTTGTCGCCGCAAACAACGGTCCGCTCAAAGCTTATCTAATCCGTTCTGATGATTAGATGGTTTCTTCTCGTGCTAATGATACTGACGGCATGCTCTCAGCAGGAAAGCCAGACGCGTTTGTTCGTTCTGCTTTCGCCGAAAGAAACTGGCGTATCTTTTATCAATAAGCTCGAAGAGAAGAAACTGAATATTCTCGAATACATGTACTACTACAATGGTGGTGGTGTGGCGATCGGAGATATCAATAACGATGGATTTGCTGACTTGTATTTCACTTCGAATGAGGGACCAAATTCACTCTACCTGAACAATGGTGATTTTACATTTACGGACATCAGCATAGATGCCGGCGTTCAGGGCGACGGGGATTGGTCAACAGGAGTTAGTATGGCCGATGTCAATGGTGACGGGCTTCTCGACATTTATGTTTGCGGGGTTTCAGGTTACAAGGGTCTTTCCGGTCACAACCAATTGTTTATTAACAATGGTGATCTGACATTTACAGAATGCGCAAAGGAATGGGGACTTGACTTCGCTGGATTCTCAACACAGGCCTGTTTCTTTGACTACGACAATGATGGAGACCTCGACGTCTATCTTCTCAACCATTCGGTCCATAGTACACGGAGTTACGGCAAATCGACGCTCCGTCATGAGAAAGATTCACTTGCCGGAGATCGTTTGATGCGAAACCTTTCCCGCCAAGGGAAGCGCACTTTTGAGGACGTCACAGGTGAAAGTGGTATTTATAGCAGTCATATAGGGTATGGGTTGGGAGTCTCAGGTTCTGACTTGAATGGTGATGGGTGGATGGATCTTTATATATCCAACGACTTTCATGAGAATGACTACCTCTACATCAACAATCACGACGGTACCTTTTCCGAATCTCTGGAGGCCAGAATCAACCACACCAGCAGGTATTCAATGGGAAACGATATAGCTGACGTGAACGGCGATGGCCTTCCGGATATTATCACTGTTGACATGCTGCCCTATGAAAGTGAAATATTACTGAGATCTGCATCGGAAGACCTTCAGGAAGTGTATGACATTAAACAGCAGTTTGGATACGCAAACCAATATGTCCGGAACTGCTTACAGATAAACAGAGGAGATCACTTCATCGAGGTGGCACAACTGGCCGGTATACACGCAACAGATTGGAGTTGGGCTCCCCTGATTTGTGACCTGGATAACGATGGTATGCAAGACATTTTCATTACCAACGGGATATTCAAACGTCCGAATGATCTTGATTATATTCAATATACATCGCACAGCGTGAACCAGGAGGATAATAGTACGGAAGGCGACGCGGCGTTGATAGAGGCTTTGCCGACACTGAAGATTCCGAACTTCGCTTTCCATAATTCTCCAAATACCACTTTCAAAAACCTTGCATCACAATGGGGCTTGGATACGAAATCCTGGTCGAATGGGGCGGCATACGCAGACCTCGATAATGATGGCGATCTTGACCTTGTCATTAACAATGTAAATCAGCCTGCGTTCATATATGAGAACCGTTCAAGGCAGCATAATCAAAACACCTTTGTCACCATTTCGCTTGATGGTGGGGATTTGTTTAACAAGTTCGGGATAGGTGCCAAGGTGATAGTGCATACGCCGGAGTCGCACTATATGCGCGAACTGTCTGTATGTCGTGGGTTTCAGTCTTCTGTAGAACCCATATTGCATTTCGGACTGGGAAGTTCAGCCAGCGTTGACAGCATAGAAGTTTTTTGGGGTACGCGAGGGTATCAGGTTGTTCGCGATGTACAAATCAATAAAAAGACGCATATCGCCATAAAGCCTCAACTCCAAAACGTCGCAGAAAAGCAGTATAGTTCGGTGTTGGGGCTTGCATCCCTTGTGAAATTGCCCTTTGAACACATCGAAAACGCAGTTCAGGATTTTGCCCGCGAGCCGCTTATCCCAGCTTCGCTTGCCCGCGAAGGACCAGCACTTGCTGTTGGCGATGTCAATGGTGACGGTCTTGACGATTTGTACTTTGGTGGGGCTCACGGCCAGGCTGGAGTATTATTATTACAGGAACGTGCAGGTAACTTCACATCTATGCCGGTCGCGGATTTCGATCGTGACTATCAATATGAGGACGTCGATGCTTTCTTCCGTGATATGAATGGTGATGGCAACATTGATCTGTATGTCGTAAGCGGCGGCAATCAGTATCCGGAGGGCCATGAGCTGCTCAGCGATCGGTTGTACCTTAACAATGGCAACGGTACTTTGGTAAGATCGCATGACCTTCTTCCAGCGTTGGGCCGGAACGGAGGTTGCGCCGTTCCGCTTGACTTCAACAACGACGGAGCCATCGATATTTTTCTGGGAGTGCGCTCTGTTCCTGGAAAATACGGCACCTCTCCAAAGAGTTATATTCTGAAAAATGATGGTTCTGGAAAATTCACCATTCATTCTTCTTTCGACGCGGGCATGGTAACGGGTGCTGTTTGGGCAGATTTCGATGGAAAAGGAAAATACCGTCTTGCTGTAGCCGCAGAATGGAGTCCTATCAGGCTTTTTGAAATAACCGATACGGAATGCGTTCTCGCCAGGGATCAGATGGGCCTTGAAGGTACAAATGGTTTATGGCAGACCATTGCTGCTGCTGATCTGGACAATGACGGAAATCTGGATATTATCGGTGGCAACATCGGCAATAACAACCGATTTAATCCATCTGAAGATAAACCCGTTAGCCTGCTGATCGGAGATTTTGATCAGAATGGTCAGAGCGATCCGTTGGTGTTTTACTACTTGGGAAGCGCAAATATTCCCTTGATGCCCAGAAGTCAGGTGGGAAAGCAGCTCCCTATGCTGAACAAGAAATTCAAGAGCTTTTCCGAGTTCTCATCCGTAAAATCTCCCCTTGATCTGCTATCAGAAAAGGCTGTCGCAACAGCCCAGGAGTATCATGTTTACTCGACTGAAACGACTGCCTGGATGCAACGGTCGGGACGCTTTATGAAAATGGAACTTCCACCTCAGGTTCAATACAGCACCGTTCGGAGCCTTTTGGTAAAAGATTTTGATCGCGATGGCCATCTGGAAGTAATTCTTGGCGGAAACTTCTTTAGAAATCATGTCATGATAGGGGATGCAGATGCTCAGGCGATGGCATGCCTGAAGGCTACGGGAAGTGGAGACTACTTCCATATTTCCCTGACGAATCAATCAAATGTTCGTGCTGCCTATCGAAAACTTGCCACCATTACTCTGAATAGCCGTGATTATCTGGTCGCCGCCCGGAATAACGGAGCGCCGGATATTTTCTCAGCAGACTCTGTTGCTTTGCGTCTCCGGAAACCGTGAGCCGATATTGATCGACGGTTGCAAACCTGTTTCTGAGTGCAGCCCTCGTTTCGCCCTACAATTCCCGCAAAATCGTTTGCAATTTCCTCTTATGCGCGTAATTTTCGTGTTCAAGTGTACCTAACTAACCGAATTCTTGTTATGATGAAGCTAAAGTGGAGTTTGCTGTTTCTGGCAGTAATCCTATTGCCGGGATGCGGTAGCGTCGAAAATAAAGCCTGGCGCGAAGAAACCCAGGATACCGAGTTCCTTCATCGCTCGGTCAAAAAAGTGACTGATGTTATTGTTCACGATATTTTCTCGCCGCCCGTCGCGTCGCGAATCTATTCCTATATGACCATCGCGGCCTATGAGGCTGCCCTACCCGGAAATCCTCAGTGGAACTCCCTCGCCGGCCAGTTGAAGGATCTTACTCCGGCTCCCCAGCCAGACCCTAATGCCGAATACTGCTACGAGGCAGCCGCGGTGCAGGCGCTCCTCAAAGTGGGCCGAACGTTGGTCTTTTCGGAGGATGACATGGATGAATTCATGGCCGAGACGTGGTCCCGCTACAAAGGCTGTGGAATACCCAAAGACGTATTAGATCGTTCCATCGAATATGGAAATAAGGTTGCCGATCACATCATCGCCTGGTCTGCAGGCGATAACTATAAGCAGAGCCGCTCTTTCCCAAAATACACTATTGAGGTTGATGATCCGTCAACCTGGAAGCCGACGCCGCCAGCATACATGGATGGCATTGAGCCTCACTGGATGAAGATTCGCACAATAGCGATGGACTCCGCGTCGCAGTTCAGACCCGCGCCGCCGACGGCATTTTCGATCGACAAGAACAGCCAGTTCTACAAGGAGGCTTATGAAGTATATGAGGTTGGAAACAATCTTACTGATGAACAACGCGAAATCGCCATGTTCTGGGATTGCAACCCCTTTATGATGAATGTGAAGGGACACGTTATGTTCGCGACGAAAAAAATCTCTCCGGGTGGTCACTGGATGAACATTACGCGCGTGGCGTGTACCATGAAGAAGGCCGGCTTTATGGAGTCAATCGAGGCGTATATGCGTGTGGCCCTTGCGTTACAGGAAGGGTTTATCTCCTGCTGGGATGAAAAGTACAGAAGCAGACTCATCAGGCCTGAAACGTATATCAATCAGCATATTGATGAAAACTGGGTGCCGCTGCTGCAAACGCCTCCATTCCCGGAGCATACCAGCGGACACAGTGTTATTTCAAATGCTTCAGCCGTAACGCTTACGAGGCTCTTCGGCGACAACTTCGCTTACACGGATTCTACCGAAACAGAATTCGGTCTCCCTGCGAGAAGTTTCAACTCGTTTTACCATGCCGCCGAAGAGGCTGCCATAAGCAGGCTTTACGGTGGAATCCATTATCGTCCTGCTATCGAGGTCGGTATGACTGAAGGACGGGACCTGGGTAACTACTTATTTGATCGGGTAACGACACGAAAAGCAGAACTCGCCAATGCGGAATAAGAAT
>Ga0065721_10005659_pt1 | contig 24334 bp, 17 predicted proteins | sample Mesricmetagenome_FD_59108 | JGI IMG/M metagenome (GOLD analysis project Ga0065721, IMG submission 59108) | Mesophilic microbial community from rice straw/compost enrichment Sample: eDNA_1 v2 (version 2) | ecosystem: Engineered > Solid waste > Grass > Composting > Bioreactor | place: USA: Davis...
CTCCGCCAGGTCCGAGAACGACGACCCGATCGAACAGATCGGCCACTCCCTCGATTTTGTGCTCGACGGCAATCAGCGTCATGCCGCTAGAGACCGAACGGATCGTCCGCCACACCTGCTCCGTGCCCTCTTCGTCGAGCAGCGCCGTCGGTTCGTCCAGGAACAGCGCCTCCGGCTCCGTCGCCAGCGCTGCGGCAATCGCCAGCCGCTGCTTCATCCCTTGCGAGAGCGTCTGAATCGGCACGTGGGGGTCTGGCAGGTCGAGTCCCACCTGCCGCAGATGACGGGAGATGCGGGCGGGCATCTCCTCTCGCGGCACCAGCAGGTTTTCCAGCACGAAGGCGAGTTCCTCGTCTACGTAGGGCATACAGAACTGCGTGTCCGGGTCCTGGAACACGTATCCCCACCGATCAGGCACGACCGTCTCGTCGGCGATCATCGGCACCTCGATCGAGCCGGGGATCAGTCCGCTCATCACCTGAAGCAGCGTCGACTTGCCGCAGCCGCTCGGCCCGAGCAGCAGCGTATGCTCCCCTTTGCGAAAAGAAAGAGAAACGCCTTGAAACAACAAGGCGTCCTCTCCCGCGAACTTCAGCTTCAGATTGGATACTGCCGCCGCGACGGCATCGGGCAGCTCACCCGGCGTCGGCACGGATGCCCGGGGCATAGTCGCCGCCGGAGATGCTGCCGCCGCGGATGCTCCGGACGCAGTCGGCGTCGAAGTATCCGCCGCAAGCGCCGCTGCAGCGCTGCCTGTCGCTGTCGCGTCCCCCGTCATGCCCGGTGAAGCGCGTCGAAGTCCTGCTTCGAAGCGGGACGCAGCACCTTGGTCACGCCCGTCAGCTCCAGCGCCTTGGCCAACGAATAAGCGAAGATGCCCGCGATGACGATGCTGCCGATCAGGCGCAGCCCGATGAACAGCGTATAGTTCCACGCCGTGAGCTGCTCAATGTAGCCGTAGCCAAAATCCAGCACCAGCGACCCCGCCGCCGCGCCGATCGCCGCCAGAGATGCGACCCACACCGAGAAGTTGCGGTACAGGAAGAGCGCGAACACGATCTCGGCTCCGAGCCCCTGCAGCAGCCCGTACCACAGCGTCGAGATGCCCCATTCGCTTCCGAGCAGCGCGCTTACGCTGGCCGCCGCGACCTCGGCCAGCACCGCCACGCCCGGCTTGCGGATGACGAGGAACGCGAACGTCCCCGCCAGGAACCACATACCGTACGACAACTGCTCCGCATGCAGCCCGAGCGGCTTAAAGACGTCGTACATCGGGCCCCATATTTTGTAGATGATGCCGAATACGACCGCGATCACGACCGTGACCAAAATATCGGTCAATTTCAATCCCCGGGACTTCGTCCCCTGTCCGGCTTGCGCCATAACTTCAACACTTCCTCTCCCGTATTGTGTTCCCTCTTGAATGCTTAGACGGGCAATCGAGCAACGAAGTCCTCCGGGCTGCCCTTGTACTCCGCACGCCCCGAAGCGGCTTGACCGCAAACGAAAAAGCCCGCCCCTTACGAGCAGGGCAGGCTAGCGCACGGCATCCGAAGATACGCGACCAAAGTTGTCTCTACGCTGGCATTACCCAGATCAGATCGACGGTCAGCGGCATACGGCCGCAATCTCAGCCTGACTTCATCAAGCACCCGTTTCTTTGCGATTCAATTATCTATAACTTATCTTATGCTCACGGTTTTGGCAATACGATATTGCCCGATAATCCTCTATTGATACCGCTCGTTACCGTCCGCCACAGACTCACCCTCCTATTTTTCGGCTTGCCGATAGAGCTCGCGGCTCTTGTAGCCGGCCTTAAGGATCGCTTTCATCTCCTCCCGCCGATTCGCCCGCGTCTCCTCTTGCTTGGCGCTGTAGACGTATCGCGCCCAGTCCTTGCGATAGCCCGGGGTGAGCGACCGGTAGAAAGCCAGAAGCTCGGGGGAATCGGCCAAATCCTGCTCCACGCTCGGGATCAGCTCGACGTAGTCGTCCACCCGCTGGCTTGGCTGAGCCGCCCGTGACGAAATCTTCCCTTTGCCCGCGGAGTCCTCCTTGAATCCGACGACGGTAAACACGTCGTCCAGTCCGACCATCCTCGCGAACTTGACGGCGCTCCCTCCGATGTACCCTTCCTCGTCCGCTCCGAGACCAGGGAACAGATCGTCGCGGTGTATGGACGTCGCGTACTTTTTATTGCCCAGCTTCGGATAGGCGACGAACAGATAGCCGTTCGGACGCAGCGCTCCCTCGGCGATAACGCGGCCGACAAGGTTCTTCAACGATTCCATATCCAGCACGAAGGCGAACACAAGATCATACCCGCCGTCCTTGAGCGACGTATCGTACCCCGCCAATTCCGCGAAATAATCCGCATCTGTCGGCTGGTTCAAAATCGCGGCTCTCTCGTATTTGCGCAATCCCAGCTTGTCCACGATCGTTTTCGACATTGCTTCATCCTCCAGGCGATTATCGATCTTACGATCATTATAGCCGATCATGGCCGCAACTTACTGAAACAACTCGTCCAGCTCCTGCTCCGAAAGCCATTCGTCGCTAATGTACGTGTCCGGCAAATGCTTGATCTTGTCCAGCTCGGCTTCCAGATTATCGTTGGTGACGAACCTTCTCACCTCGTAGTGGAACGTCCCGCCGGAAGGAGGTTCTCGCCAGACCTCGCCCTGTTCCAGCCGGACGCCGATACCCAGCGCGGTGACGCCGATGCCCGGCGGGTTGTTCTGTCCGAAGCTTTCGAAGCCTTCCGCATCCTTCAGCTGCTTCCACTTGCGCAGAAACACGGCCCACGTCTCCCCGGTTACGACCGGCAGCTTCTTGCCCGCCACTTGATAGGCGTTAAGCACGCCCAGCGGCATGGAGTCCTGCGTGAGCACGCCGTCTATCTCCGCGTAAGAAGCCAGCATATCCGCCATGACCCTGCGCGCGATCAAATAATCCCAGCTTCCGTTCTCTTCCGCCAGCACCTCGATATTCGGGAATCGGGCAAGCACTTCCTTCATCCCTTCCAGCCGGTCGACATTCGCCGGATTCGTCGCCACTCCTCCGATGATAACGATCCGGCCGGTTCCGTCCAATTGCTCGGTTAACCATTGCGCCTGACGGGCTCCCCAAGCCTTCTGGTCGATGACGACGTTCAGCGCGTACGGGCTCGTCACCGACTGGTCGAACGTAATGACGCGGATTCCTTTGCGATGAGCCTCCTCGATGACCGGATTCAAGGCGCTTTCCGAATTCGGATCGATCAGCAGCAAGTCGACCTTCTTGTCGATCATATTGCGGATTTGGGCAATCTGATTGTTGACGTCTTGACCGGCGTTCTGCACGTACAGCTCGGAAATCCAGCCTTTGCGCTTGTATTCTTCCGCCTTCTTCTCGATATTCTCGATCATCTGCGTTCTCCAACTGCTGCCGATAAAGCCGTTGCTGACGCCTACGATCAGCGGCTTGGCCGTTTCTCCCGCCCCGTTCCAGGTCCGTAATCCGACGGCCGCCATTCCTCCCAGCACCGCCAGCGCAAGCAGCATCGACAGCCAATGTCTGCGGTTGCCGCGTATTCTCATCGGTCCCTCTCCCGTTCTAGGGTTTCTCCTCGCAGACTCGGACTCGCTCCATAGTACTTCTTGTACACTTTGCTGAAATACTTCGGATCTTCGTACCCGACGATCTCGGCGATTTCCTGCAGCCGGAGCGACGTATCGCGCAGCAGCTCCCTGGCTCTCTCCATCCGTTTGCCGGTCAAGTACCCGTTGAAGCTCCGGCCGACATGCTCCTTGAAGATCCGGCTGAAGTAGATCGGGTGAATATGATACGTCTCGGAGATGAACTGAAGGCCGATGTCTTGGTGAAAATGGGTATCGATATACTTGCGAACGATGTCCACGATATCTTTGCCCGTTCGGTCGGCCGCATGGGCGGTCCTATCGAAATAGCGTTCAATCAGCCTCGCGAACCAGCGCTCCGCTTCGTCCAGACTCTGCCAGCTCGTGAGCAGCCGAGGCACGTCGTCCGTCAGCGCCCGCTCGCCCTCCTGCCCCGGCCAGTTGTCTTCGGCATGCTTCTTGACCAGCATGTACGCGCGGATGATCATCTCCTGAACGTCGAGATGATTAAGACGATGGCGCTCCGCCTCCATTCGTTCGAACATCGCGCGAACGCAGGCAAGGGCTTGCGTCTTCTTGCGTTCCTCCAGACACAGCAGCAGCTCGCGATCGATCTGCGGCAATCGTGCCGGCTGCTGCGGCCGGGACAGCGAGCCGTAATCGATCACCGAGCCGGCTCCCCGCAATATGCGTTCCCTGACGGCGAACGAAGCGTCCGCGTAGGAACGGTCAATCTGCTCGAGCCCCTGGCAAGCGGTGCCGATGCCGATCGTCGCCTGCATCCGCAAATACTGTTTTATCGCCTGGATATACGCATAGAACAGCGAATACAGCCTCGTCTTCAGATGCGCTTCCGAACCTCCGCTCAGAAACACGTACTCGCCGGGAACTTGCGGATGGCGGAACAACAGCGTCTCCGTCTTCTCTTCCGCCGCGACCTCGCGGTAAATATTCCGCAAGCCGAAATAGAGAAGCTCCTCCGGCAACCCCGGTCCCCTTTCGGCTAAAGGGGCCAAGGACATGACCGAGACGACGGCATGGTCCAGGCCGCGCCATCCGATGTGCTCGCGGAAATGCTCGAGATCTCCCCGGCCGGGAGGATGTGCCCCGAGGAGCCTGCCCAGCCATTCGTCTCTCCATTGCTGCCTTTGTTGATCGGTCAGATGGGCCGCGTCTCTCATCCGGCTGTCGAGCGAACGCTGGTCCAGCAGCTCTTGCTTCATTTTGCGCAGGGATTCGTTCAGATCGGCTTCCTTGATCGGCTTAAGCAAATATTCGGTCACCTTGTACTTCATCGCAGTGCGGGCATATTCGAACTTGTCGTGCCCGCTGATGACGATGAATTTCGCCTGCTTGCCCTGCCCGACCACGTCGCGAATCAACTCGAAGCCGTCCATCCGGGGCAAGCAAATATCCGTAATAATGAGATCCACCTTGCGGCTCTCCAGAATGTCCAGCGCCGATTCCGCGTCTTCCGCCTCGTCCGCCAAATCCAGCTCCAACGCTTCCCAGTCGATTTTCGCCAGGATTCCTTTGCGGGTAATCTCCTCGTCCTCGACGATCATCACCTTCATTTTGTCCGTCATCGATTCCGCTCGCCTCCGTTCCTGCGCCGTTAAGTCAGCATCGGGATTTTCATGACGACCCGAGTCCCTCGGCCGGGCTCGCTGTCGATTTCCAAACCGTACTCCTCGCCGAATGTATGACGAATCCGCCTGTGGACGTTGGCAATGCCGATGTTGCCGTCCCGCGGCTCCACGGACAGCGAGTGCCGGTCCGCCTCGCGAAGGCGGGCCTGAACTTCCTTCAGCCGCTCCCGGGACATTCCGGCTCCGTCGTCGACGACTTCGATCTTCAGCGTCTCCTCGCTCGACAAGTACACCTTGATCGTCAGATGGCCGGGCGTCCGCGACTTGCAGATGCCATGAACGATGGCGTTCTCGACGATTGGCTGCAGCAGCAGCTTCGTAATCAGACCTTTTTCCGTTTCCGGATCGACCTCGATCGTTTCCGAGATTTTGTCCTTGTAACGGATTTTTTGAATATACAGGTAGCGCTCCACTTGATTGATTTCTTCCCGAATCGTCGATACGTCGTTGCCGCTGATGCTGTATCGGAAAATATCGCTGAGCCGCTGCGCGAGCTCGCTGATTTCCTTCTCCTTCTTAATGGAAGCCATGCTGTCGATGATCGATAACGTGTTGTAGAGAAAATGCGGATTGATCTGCGACTGCAGCGCCTTCACCTCCGCCTCCTTCTTGACCAGCTCCGACTCGTACACGCGCTTGATCAATTCGTTCATCCGCCTGACCATATGATTGAAATGCCCGCCGAGCATGCCGATCTCGTTGCCCGTTCTCAGCGACACGTTCACGCTCAGATCCCCGCTCTCCACCCTTCTCATGGCGCGGACGAGAACTTCCGCCGGCCGGGATATCGTAGAGGAAATATAGAACGAGACGAAGACGGAGATCAGCAGCAGGATGAGGCCGAGCCTGACGGAGACGGTCCTGATCTGGCCGATGTCCTCGGTCAAGTAGTCGTACGGAACGACGCTGACCATGTACCAATCGGCAAGCTCCGAGACGCCGTAAGAGACCAGCACCTTCTTATCGTCGAGATAGGAGGGGAACGTTCGGCTCTCGTCCACCGACGACCGAACGATCCGGGAGATGAACGGGTAATCGGACACCCGGTTCAGCTCGCTCTTGTCGAGGTGCGATACCAGCCGGCGGTCGGAGTCGACGACGAATACGAATCCGGTCGGTCCCAGATCGATGTAGGAATACGTGTCGGCAAGCGCGAATTCCTTGATGCCCATGACGAGCACGCCGATGTCTTCCCCGCTGTGCAGCGACTTGATTTTGCGCATCAGGATCGAGATGTTCGGATACAGCACCTGAGAGCTCGCGTAATTGACGGCGCCCTTCCAAGCGTAAGCGCCCGACTGGCTCATCAGCTCCGAATACGCCGGGTCGTTCCCGAGCTCCCGAGGATTGACCAAGTATTCTCCGGACGACATGACCCTGTCCGAGCCGCTCAGGACGATTTCCGCGCCGACCACGTCGCTTCGCGAGCCGATAATTCGGTCCAGCTCCCGCTCCACATCTTTCATTTCCCGAGTCGCCAGCTCCGAGTCCGTCTGCTTCCGCACGCGTTCCAGCCGCTCCTGGAAGCCGGCGTCGGCTACGATCTGCAAGCTTAAATCCTGGACGCTTTCCAGCTTGCCGTCCAGCTTGCCTACCGTTTGGTAGATGATTTGCCGCGAATAGACGGCGATTTTATTTTCGATCGTTTTGGTGGCTTGGGAATAGAGAACGACCGAGATGACGGAGATCGGCAGAACGGACAAAATCACATACGAAATAAACAGCTTCCATTTGATCAACTGCAAATAAGCTGCCGCCGAGCGGAAGAAACGTTGAATAGAATTCGGCTTCATGGATTCCCCCGGCCCCACTTTTCATTCGGATCGATTCGTCTATGAACTCCCTTATAATGCGCTTTCATCTTATTGCGATTATTATAGCACGCTCCCCCGCGGCTCTCGTTCCAAAGTTGAAAAAATCCACCAAACGGGTTAAGAAAGGGAGAATTCCGAGGCGTTCGCGTTCCTTATAATGGGGTCATGTTACCGAGTCATCCTACAAAACGAAAAGGAAGGGTTCTCATGAAAAAAACGTTAGCTTTCCTTATGGCCGTGACGCTCGTCGCCGTACTGGCGGCCTGTTCGTCGGGGAAGTCGAATTCCGGAGGTTCCGACAAACCGCTCGTCGGCATCAGCGTCCCCCTGGCTCCGACCGGATGGGTTGCCGCCGTCCAGTATTACGCCAACAAATCGGCTCAAGAGCTTGGCCTGAACTACAAGGTGGTCGCTTCGGCCGATCCCAACGAGCAATCCAGCCAGATCGACGATCTGATCAACCTGAAGCCGCAAGCGATCGTATTGTTCCCGCATAACGACCAGGTCGCGGTTGCCGCCCAGAGAATCAAGGATGCGGGAATCAAGCTGATCACCTTCGACAGAAGCATCAACCCGACCTCGCCGGACCACTACCTCGCAGGCGACAACTACGGAATGGGCGTCGCGGGGGCGAACTACATCGCCGAGAAGCTCGGCAAGAAAGGCGACGTCATTATCGCCGGCATCGCCGCTTACGGGGAAGCGGTCAACGGATCGCGCATCAAGGGCTTCAAGGACACAATCGCTCAAATCGCGCCGGACATTAAGATCATCGGAGAATACGACAGCCCGAACGGCTCGCCGGAATCCGGATTAAAAACGATGACGGATGCGCTCCAGGCCAACAAAAAGATCGACGGCGTCTTCTCGATCGACGACGAGCTCTCGGTCGGTCTCTACCAAGCTATCAAAGAGCAGAACAGAACGGACATTAAAGTGATGACCGGAGGCGGCGGCGCCCAGTCGTACTTCAAGCTGATGTCCATCGTGCCGGACGACCTGTGGCTGGCCAGCGCTCTGTACTCGCCGAACATGATCGTCGACTGCGTCAAAATAGCGGACGCCGTGCTCAAAGGAGAATCGCCGGCGGCTGAGACGATCGTGCCTTCCCAGATCGTGGACAGAGACAACGTAAAGGATTACCTGGACGAAAGCTCTCCTTACTAAAATATCGCGCCGGAGTTCGGGAACGATCCGGATTCCGGCTTATCTTCCTCCAGGAGGTGCAAGAATGTCCGAGTATGCGCTGCGAATGATCGATATCAACAAAACCTTCGATACCGTTCCCGTGCTGAAGAATGTAGGCTTGAACGTGCGCCGGGGGGAGATCCATGCTTTGCTGGGCGAGAACGGCGCGGGGAAGTCCACCCTTATGAACATTCTTGGCGGCGTATTTCCTGCCAGCAGCGGCCAAGTGGAAATAAGCGGCAAGGAAGTCGCGCTCCACTCTCCCGGCGAATCCCAGCGCCTGGGCATTGCTTTTATTCACCAGGAATTAAACGTCGTTAACGATCTGTGCGTCTACGAAAATCTGTTTCTCGGATACGAATTGACGAACGGATACGGTCGTATCCAAGCCAAGGAAATGATCCGCAAGTGCCGGGAAATCTTCGATTATATGGGCATTCATCTGGATCCGAAAGCGATGGTCGGCGAATTGGACGCTTCCTATAAGCAAATTATTGAGATCGCCAAAGCGCTGCTTCGGAATGCCAACCTCATCATTATGGACGAACCGACCACATCGCTGACCAGCGCGGAAATCGGGCACGTCTTCGCCATCATGCGCACCTTGAAGGAAAAGGGAGCCTCCATTATCTTCATCTCGCACAAGCTGGGAGAGGTGGTCGAGATTTGCGACCGGTATACCGTGCTTAGAAACGGCGAAAAGATCGTGGAAGACGACATTCGCAAGCCCGAAGGCTCGGCCACTCCGGAGATGCTCGCCCGGCATATGGTCGGCCGCGATGTGCTAAGCGTGGAGGTATACGAGCCGCATCCGATCGGAGGCGTCTTGCTGGAAGTCGACAATCTGTCCGTACGCGGCAGCTTGAAAAATATATCGTTTCAATTGAACAGAGGAGAAATTCTGGGGTTTACCGGACTTCTGGGAGACGGGCGCACGGAGCTGGCGAGAGCGCTCTTCGGCGATCTTGGCATCGATTCCGGCACGATCAAGGTAAAGGGGAACAAGATCGTCAACAAAAGTCCCGAGCAAGCCAAGACGAGAAGGTTCGGCTACGTGCCGGACAATCGCAAGGAAAACGGCATTGTCCAAGATCTTACCGTTACGGAAAACATCACGCTCTCCACTCTGGGAAGCTTCCGAAAGCTTGCAGGACTTGATAAGAAAAAGGAACTGGCCGTCGCGGCCGAATATGTCGACGCTTTGAAAATCAAGGCGCCCGCGCTCCACTCTCCGATCACCAGCCTTTCAGGAGGAAACCAGCAGAAAGCGGTGCTGGCCAAGTGGCTCCATACCCGGCCCGAAATTATGATTTTCGCCAACCCTACCCAAGGGGTCGATGTCGGGGCCAAAAACGAAATCTACGCCCAGATCATGGAGCTGGCCAAGAACGGCGTCGGCGTGATCGTCATGTCGGGGGAAGCGCACGAGGTGCAAAATATATGCGACAGAGTATGCGTCATGTATCACGGAGAGATCAAGGGAGAGTTGACGCGAGGCGAATGCTCCGAGGAGTCTCTGATGATTCTGTCGACCGGCGGTTCGTTAAATTCAGCTAAAGGTGGATGCGCTTAATGGAAGTCAATCCTAAAGTCGGCGAGAGCCATGCGGCAAGCGTATGGCGGAAGCTTCAGGCACGGGATCTATGGGGGCAATACAGCATCATATGGGTCATGCTCGGGATTATCGCCGTCGCCTCTTTATTTCTGGGAGATACGTTTCTGGACGCTCAGAACTTCGTCAACATCCTTCGCAACAATGCCATTCTGGGCATATTGGCGCTGGGAATGGCCTTCGTGATCATTTCCGGGAATATCGATCTCAGCATCGGCTCCGCTCTGGTGGCGGTTGGCGCCATCGCCATTGCCGTCACCAATTTCTTCGGAGTCCAGCTCGGTCCGGAACTGGGCTGGCTGGCCATCTCGCTCGGCATATTGACCGCCTTGATTTGCAGCGCGTTCTTCGGCGTTTTGTGCGGATGGATCACGACGAAAGGCAGAGTGCCTTCCTTTATCGTCACGCTGGGCTTCATGAGCATCTATCGATCCGTAAGCATGTATTATATGAAGGGAGGCGGATTTTTCTGCGACATCCCGGCCTTCCAGAAAATCTCGAATTCCGAGCTGTTCGGCGTCATTCCTCTCCCTATCGTTTATTTTGCGGCGGTTGCCGCGGTATGTTACTATATTGCGAAGCATACCCGTTTCGGACGCCACGTCTATGCCGTAGGCAGCAACGAGAAAGCCGCTCGCCTTAGCGGCATCAATACCGACAAGGTTAAAATTCTTGTCTTCATGCTGATGGGCATCATGGTCGCGATCGCCGTCATTATCGAAACTTCCCGGCTGAACAGCATCAACGCGACTTCTTCGGGGCAAGGGTACGAACTGAATGCCATCGCGGCGGTTGTCATAGGCGGAGTGGCGATGACCGGGGGAAGAGGATCGATCGTCGGAGCCGTTCTTGGCGTGCTGCTGCTGGGCATCATCAGCAATATTCTGAATATCGCCGGAGTCGACGTATTCCTCGTGAACGCGATCAAGGGCACTCTGGTCATTCTTGCCGTACTGCTTCAGAAGAAACAAGCTGCGAGATAGAGGGGAGCAATTCGCATGAAGTTCGGAGCCAGCTCTTATATTTGGGTTTCGCCATTCGGCAACGACACGCTCGACCAGTTCCAGAAAGCCAAAGACATCGGCTTCGACCTCTACGAATTGGCGGTGGAGCAGCCCGGTCTCGTCGACATCCGCGCCGTCGAACAAGCGGCTTCGCGGGCGGGTATTCAATGCACCATTTGCGGCGCTTTCGGACCGGACAGGGATATCAGCTCCGAACAGGAAGAGGTGCGGGAGAACGGGATAGGCTACGTCCGAACGCTGATCGATATGGCCGAAGCGGTCGGCTCCCCTTATGTATCCGGGCCGATGTATTCGGCGGTCGGCAAAGCCAGACTGGCAACTCCCGCAGAGAAGCAGCGTCAAACCGATTGGGCGGTCCGCAACATGCAAGCTCTCTCGGAGTATGCCGCCGGCAAAGGAATACGTCTGGCCATCGAACCGCTTAACCGGTTCGAGACGGACTTCCTGAATACGACGGAACAAGCCCTGCTCTTCCTCTCCCAGGTCGGGGCGGACAATGTCGGTCTGCTGCTGGATACGTTCCATATGAACATCGAGGAGAAGGACATCCCCGCCGCGATCCGAAGCGCCGGTGACAAGCTCTTCTCCTTCCATGCCTGCGCCAACGACCGCGGCACTCCCGGAGAAGACCATCTCGACTGGCCCGGCATCTCCCTGGCGCTCAAGGACATCGGTTACGACGGCGCGGTCGTCATCGAATCGTTCACGACCGACATTACGGAGATCGCGCGAGCCGTCTCCCTGTGGCGCCCGCTCGCCGAATCCCAGGACGCTCTGGCGGTGAACGGATTGAAGTTTCTGAAGAGCCTCTTTCAATAATCGCTGCCGATCGCAGACAACGGCCGCAGTCCCTTCGACTGCGGCCGTTGTCCGTTAATCAAGCACGCGAAACGTTCCCGTCCCGAACGCCAGCAGCTCGCCGTCCTCCGTTCTGACGCGCGCCTGCGTCGTCACCGTCTTGCGGGTCATGTGCGCGATCTCCGCTTCGACGTAGACGCGGCCCGCTCCGACGGGCGCGACGTAGTTCAGGTTCAGATGCGTCGTCACGACGCCGGCGTTCGGACGAGCGATCATCGCCGCAAGCCCCATTGCCGAATCGATCATCGTCGCATGCACCCCTCCGTGCAAAATGCCGATCAAATTCAGATGATGCGGCTTCACGTCCAGCGACACTACGATCCGCCGTTCGTCCACCCGCTCGAACGAGCAGCCGACCCAGCCCCAGAACGTCGATTCCGCCTTCTCCTTCCACTGTTCCATCTGCGGAGGAAGCTCAACTCCCTTGTTCGTCTCCATCCGTTCGTCTCCTCCTCCCTTTCTTCCAATTTCCCGGGCCCCAGTCTACACCAGGATGCGAGCAGTTCGGGCCCGCCTAGTCTCTTCGTCTTGTCTATGCTACTTGCGGACCGAGTCGTCCGGCTCCTCCTCAAGCAGCTTGCGGCGCAGCACTTTGCCCGACATCGTCTTCGGCAGCGTCTCGCGAAACTCGATGATTTTCGGGGCTTTGTACGCCGCCAGCTTCTCTCTGCACCACCGTTCCAGCGCTTCTTTGTCACGCACCGCCCCCTGCCGAAGCACGACGAAAGCTTTCACCGTTTCTCCGCGGTAGGGATCCGGCACCCCCGCAACGCTCGCCTCTTCCACGTCCGGGTGCTCGTAGAGAACCTCCTCTACTTCCCGAGGGTAGACGTTGTAGCCTCCCGCGAGAATGACGTCCTTGCGCCGGTCGACGATATAGCAGTAGCCTTCCTCGTCTTGCCTGCCCAGGTCTCCGGTCAGCAGCCAGCCGTCCTGCAGCACCTTCGCCGTCTCGTCGGGCCGGTTCCAGTACCCCTTCATTACCTGCGGCCCGCGGATCGCCAGCTCCCCGATCTGCCCGACCGGCACCTCTTCGAACGTGTCCGGATCGACGTACCGAGCTTCGGTATCCGGAAAAGGGAGACCGATAGAGCCGTTCTTCCGCCGCGCCCAAATGTTGTTCGCATGCGTGACCGGAGATGCCTCGGTCAGCCCGTAGCCTTCGATCAGCTTGCCGCCGGTCATCTCCTCGAAACGTTCCTGCACGTGCAGGGGCAAAGAAGCGGCGCCGCTGATGCAGAAATTGATCGAGGAGAAGTCGTACTTCCGCACGTTGGGATGGTTAACGATCGCGATGTACATCGTCGGAGCGCCCGGAAACTGCGTCGGCTTCTTCTTGTGAATCGTCTTCAGCACCTGATCGATCTCGAAGCGCGGCAGCAGCACGAGCGTATTCGCCGCATACACCCCCAGATTGAGCAGGACGGTCAGCCCGAACACGTGGAAAAAAGGCAGCGCGGCGAGCAGCCGCTCCTTCGCGTTCTCCGTTTTGTAACACCACAGCCGGGTCTGCACCGTGTTCGCCACCAGGTTGTAGTGCGTCAGCATGACGCCCTTGGCCAGTCCGGTCGTTCCTCCCGTATACTGGACGAGCGCCAGATCCTCCTCCGCGTCGACGTCCGCCAGGACGGGATAGGCGGGGGAACTCTTGATCAGCTCACGGAACGACAGCACCTGCTCGGTGTACGTCACCTTGACGAACTTGCCTTCTTTTTTCTGTTTCAGCACGTACAGCGCGTTCTTCGGAAAAGGCAAGTAATCCTGGATCGACGTGACGAAGATCCGTTCCAGCGGACGCTTAACCGTCGATTGCTGAACGCGATTCAAGAGCAGGTCGAGCGTAACGATGATACGAGCGCCCGAATCGGCAAGCTGATGCTCCAGCTCGCGGGGCATATAGAGCGGATTGGTCATGACGACGACTCCGCCGATCATCAGAATGCCGAAGTAAGCGATGACGGCCTGCGGGCAGTTCGGCAGCATGACGGCGACGCGGTCGCCCTTGCGGACGCCCTGACGAAGCAAGGCATTCGCGAAGCGGCGGGACTGCTCCAGAAGCGAGCCGTACGTCACCTTTTTCCCCAGAAACTCCAGGGCGACATTGTCGGGATAGGCCGAAGCGGAATCGATCAGAAAGCAGGCCAAATTCTTTTTCGGATACTCGTGCGAATGCGGAACTTCGGCAGGATATTCCTTTAACCAGGGTGCATTGGACACAACCGACACCTCGCTCTCACTTTAGTGAGTTGCTCTGGTTGCAGCGCTGCTTTGCAGGAAATCTCTCTTTTTCACACGACGTACTTTTCCGCTTCGATCACTTTGGCCGCGATCCTCCGCTTCAGCCCGATCGTATCGACCGCGGCTCGGCGTCCGAGTTTCTTCAGAATGGACAGCTGCGTTCGCAGCATGTCTCCCGACTCCATCGCAGCCAGCGCCTCCCGCGCTCGTTCCTCGACTTTGCCGAGCTCCTCATGGACGAAGACGGTCGTCATGTCGATCGCATTGGCCGCTTTCGCCTCGCCGCTTCGGCCGAGCAGCTTGCGGGTGCGCAGCAGCGCGCTCTCCATCGCGAACACGGAGATCAGCATGTCGCCCAGATGGCTGAGCACCTCCTGCTCCCGGTCCAGCTTCGTCTGATACTTCTGCACCGCCTGAGCTCCGACCATCAGAAATATCTTTTTGGCCATGGCCAGCAAATGCGTCTCCTGCTCCAGCGTTCCCTCGAATTCCCGACTCGGCATCGGCGCCATCAGCTCGGCCTGGAGCGCCATCGCCTTCTGCATCAGCGGCAGCTCGCCTTTCATAGCTCGTTTGATCAGCGCTCCGGGAATAAGCAGCCGATTGATCTCGTTCGTCCCTTCGAAAATGCGGTTAATGCGCGAATCCCGGTAAATTCGCTCAATGCGATACTCCTGGATGTAGCCGTAGCCCCCATGAATCTGCACGCCCTCGTCGGCGACGAAATCGAGCGCTTCCGAGCCGAACACTTTGTTGATCGAGCATTCGAGCTGGTATTCCGCGATCGCCTTGGCCGCCTGGAACCCGACATTGTCCGCGCCGTGATCGACCTCGGCCAGCCCCTCGTCGAACAGCCCGGCCGTGCGATACACCATGCTCTCCAGCGCATAAGAGCGAATGTTCATCTCCGCCAGCTTCTTGCCGATCAGCGGGAACGAGGAGATCTGGCGGCCAAACTGCACGCGCTCGTTGGCGTACTTGGCGGACAGCCCGATCGCTTCCTTGGCGGTGCCTAGCGCGCCCGCAGCCAGCTTGAACCGGCCGATATTCAAAATGTTGAAGGCGATCAGATGGCCTTTGCCGGCTTCCCACAGCAGATTTTCGGCCGGCACCTTGACGTCCTCCAGGATGAGCGGACAGGTGGAAGAACCCTTGATGCCCATCTTCTTCTCCTCCGGACCGATGCTGACGCCCGGCATCGTCCGCTCGACGATAAACGTGCTGAAGTCAGTGCCGTTCACCTTGGCGTACACGATGAAAATGTCGGCGAAGCCCGCGTTCGTAATGAACTGCTTCGTCCCGTTCAGCACGTAAAATTGGCCGTCCTCCGTCGGCGTCGCCGTCGTCTTCGCGCCTTGCGCGTCCGAGCCGGAGGACGGCTCCGTCAGGCAGTAAGCGGCCAGCTTCTCGCCCGAGGCCAGCTCCGGCAAATACTTGCGCTTCTGCGCCTCGGTGCCGAAGTAGACGATCGGCAGCGTACCGATGCCGACATGCGCTCCGGCGGACAGCGCGAAGGAGGCGGCCTTGGCGAAGCGCTCGCCGATCAGCGTCGTGCCGACTTTGTCCAGGCCCAGTCCTCCATAGGCTTCGGGCACGTCCGCGCCGAGCAGGCCGGTCTCTCCCGCCTGCCGCAGCTTCGCGACGGTCAGCTCATAGTTCAGCTTCTCGATCGCTTCATCATGGGGCGCAATCTCCGCCGTGACGAAATCCTCTGTCGTCTGCGCGATCATCCGATGCTCCTCGGTGAAGTCCTCCGGCGTCACAATGCGGTCCGCTTCGATATCCTCGATGATGAAGCTCCCGCCTATCACTTTGCCCATCGCTTTATCGCTCCTTTTGAAGATGTTCTGAACGTGCGTATCTCGTGGCTGGGCTCCCTCGTTCAGCGAGCTCGGTGGCTCGGAGGCACTTTTTTGGCCTTCGCGTAGTCGGGGCCGCTGCTCCAAGGTGCTCCGAGGCACCTTTTTGGCCTCCGACATCTCGAGGCCGTAGCGCGGAGGCACTTTTTTGGCCTTCGCAAAGTCAGGAGCCCGAGTCCGCGAGAGGAGGGCAGTCCTTCCGCTATCGCTCGTCAGCCCAACTACCGCCTAATCGGTACACACCTCGAACACGCCCGCCGCGCCCATGCCTCCGCCGATGCACATCGAGACGACGCCGTAGCCGCCACCCCGTCGGCGGAGCTCATGGAGCAGCGTCGCCGTCAGCTTCGTGCCCGTGCAGCCGAGCGGGTGGCCCAGCGCGATTGCGCCGCCGTTCACGTTCACCTTCTCCTCGTCGATGCCCAGTTCGCGAATAATGTGCACGCATTGGGAGGCGAACGCTTCGTTGATTTCGAACAGCTTGACGTCGTCCAGCGAGATGCCGGCCATCTTTAGCGCCTTCGGGATCGCCCTGACCGGGCCGACGCCCATAATGTCGGGATCTACGCCGGCCAGCGCGAACGAGCGAAACGTCGCAAGCGGCTTCAAGCCGAGCGCATCCGCCCGCTCCCGGCTCATCACGACGGCTGCCGCCGCCCCGTCGCTCATCTGCGAAGCGTTTCCCGCCGTCACCGTGCCGCCAAGCTTAAACGACGGCTTCAGCTTGCCCAGCGTCTCGACGTTCGTATCGGCGCGAACTCCTTCGTCCGTATCGAATATCAGCCGCTCCGTCCGCAGCTTACCCTTGTCGTCCAAGCTTCTCCGCTCGACCGTCACCGGCACGATTTCATCCTTGAACCTGCCCTCCGCGATCGCCTTCGCCGCCTTCGCATGCGACCTCGCCGCGAACGCGTCCTGGTCCTCCCGCGACACACTGAACCGCGCGGCGACGTTCTCCGCCGTATGCCCCATGCCGATGTACACCTGCGGCATTTCCTCGACGATGCGAGGATTCGGAGAGATTTTGAAGCCGGTCATCGGCACATGACTCATGCTCTCGACCCCTCCGGCAACGATCGCGTCGGCATGGCCGAGCATGACCCGTTCCGCCGCGAACGCGATCGCCTGCAAGCCGGAAGAGCAGAAGCGGTTAATCGTCAGCGCGGGCACCTCGCTCGGAAAACCCGCGTACAGCGACATGATGCGCGCGAAGTTCAGCCCCTGCTCACCCTCCGGCATCGCGCAGCCGATGATGACGTCCTCGACGTCTGCCTTCCGCAAGCCGGGAACCCGGTCCACGACCGCCTCCAGCACCGCCTTGCCCAAGTCGTCGGCGCGCGTCTGCGCCAGACTGCCCCTCTTCGCCTTGCCCACCGCGGTGCGCGCGACGGACACGATTACAGCCTCTCTCATCGCCCAATTCACTCCCCGCAAAGTTAGTTGCGAAGCGGCTTGCCCTTGGTCAGCATGTGCTGCATCCGCTGCTGCGTCTTCGGCTCGCCGCACAGGCTGAGGAACGCTTCCCGCTCCAGATCGAGCAAATACTGCTCGGTCACGAGCGTACCCGCCGGAACGTCGCCGCCCGCCAGCACGTGCGCCAGCTTCTTGGCGATCTTCAAATCGTGGTCGCTGATGTAGCCGCTCTCCCTCATGCCGATTGCGCCAAGCTGCAGCACCGCCTTGCCTTCCGCCCCGGCTACGCGAATCCGTTCCTGCGCAATCGGCTCGTACCCCGCCCGCGCCATCCGCAGCACACCTTGCTTCGCTTCATAAATGAGATGGTCCTGATTCGCCAGCACGCGGTCCGTCTCGCGCAAGTAGCCAAGCCGCTTCGCATCGTGCCCGCTCGAAGACACTTTGGCCATGCCGATCGTCTCGAACGCCCGGTTCAGATAAGGCTGCAAGTCGGCTTCCGGAAGCCCGACGCTCTTGCTGATTCGCAGAGCGAACTCCTTGCATCCTCCGCCCGCCGGAATCAACCCCACTCCGGTCTCGACAAGCCCGTAATACGTCTCGGCGGAGGCGATGACCTGATCCGCGGGCATACACGCCTCGACGCCGCCGCCCAGCGTCATCCGGTGAGGCGCGGCCACGACCGGCTTCTCCAGCTTCTTCACGGCGTACATGGCGTTCTGGAACAGGCGGATGATATTGTCCACTTCATCCCATTCCTCTTCCTGCGCTTCCATGAGCAGCAGCATCAGGTTGGCGCCGACGCAGAAGTTGCGCCCCTGGTTAGCGATGACCAGTCCCTCGTAATTGCGCCGCACCTCCTCGACGCTCTGCGCGATCATGCCCAGAATGTCGCCGCCGATCGCGTTGTTCGGGGAATGAAACTCCAGGCACGCCACACCGTCGCCCAGGTCGATCAGGCTGGCTCCACCGTTGCCCCGAATCGTGCGCCCGCGCTCCTTCAAGCTGCGCAGGGACACGACCTCCGGCCGCTCCTCCGCCTGCTTGTATTTCCCTTCATGAACGTAGAACAGCGAGCCATTCTCCTTGCGATAAAACGTCTCGTTCCCCTGAGAGATCCAATCTTTCACCCATTGCGGGACCGCCGTCCCTTCCCGCTCCATCCGCTCAACCGAACGGGCAAGACCGATCGCATCCCACGTCTCGAAAGGACCGAGCTCCCAGTTGAAGCCCCACTTCATCGCGTTGTCGATCTCCTCGATCGTGTCCGCGATCTCTCCGACTTTCTCCGCGGAGTACACAAGTGTTTGCTTAAGCAGGCTCCACGCCAGCCCGGAGTAGCGGTCGCCTCCGGCCAGCAGCGCCTTGACCTTCTCCCTCGCGCCTTTGGCCAGCTTGGCGGCCTCCAGCGAACCTGAAGTCACCTTCTTCTGAGGCGAATAGGTCATCGCGGCCAGATCGAGCGAGGCGATCTCGCTTCGACCGTCCGGCCCTTTCGTCTTGCGATAGAAGCCTTGCCCGGACTTCTCGCCGAGCCAGCCTCTCTCTACCAAACGCTTTAATGCCTCCGGAGCGATGAAAGCCTCCTTCTCCGCTTCGTCCGGAACATTGTCGTATACGTTGTCCGCCACATGCACGAACGTGTCGATGCCGACGAGGTCCAGCGTGCGGAACGTCGCGCTTTTCGGCCGACCCAGGGCGGGACCGGTCACCGCGTCGATCTCCTCCACCGTAAACCCGCCCGTCTCCATCTCCCGAAGCGTCGCCAGCATCCCGTAAGTGCCGATGCGGTTGGCGACGAAGTTCGGCGTATCCTTGGCCAGCACGACGCCTTTGCCGAGCGTATTCTCGCAGAACGACTTCATGCGGGCAATCAGTTCCGGACTCGTATCACGACCCGGCACGATCTCCAGCAGCTTCATGTAGCGGGGCGGGTTAAAAAAGTGCGTACCCATAAAGTGCCGTCGGAAATCCTCACCGCATTGCGCCGACATCGCGTCGATGGAGATGCCCGACGTGTTGGACGAGACGATCGTGCCGGGCTTCCAGTAACGCTCGATCCGGGACAGCAGCTCCCTTTTCACCCCTAAGTTTTCGACGACGACCTCGATCACCCAATCGGCCTCGCCGATCGACGCCAGATGATCGTCCAGATTGCCCGGCGTAATGCGCTCCGCGAACGCCTCGTCGTAGAGCGGGGGCGGGTTCGTCTTCTTCAGCTTGGCGACGGCGGCCGCGGCCAGCCGGTTGCGCACGGAGAGGTTCTCCAGCGTCAGCCCTTTGGCGGCTTCTTCCTCAGTGAGCTTGGCGGGCGTCACGTCCAGCAGCATGCACGGGATGCCGACGTTGGCCAGGTGGGCGGCGATGCCGGAGCCCATAATGCCCGAGCCGATGACGGCGGCTTTGCGAATCGGTTTGTTCATCTCGTCTAACCTCCGATCGAATGGTTCTGGCGAAGCGGCGAATCGCCGAACACGGCCTGCTCCAAAATTTCCGCAATGTCCTTGGCCCGAACGTCGTCCGCTTCCTTCATTTTCGTCCCGTCCTCCATCATCGTGAGGCAGTAAGGGCAGGCGCTGCCGATGACGGTCGGCTTCACTTCCAGCGCTTGCTCGGTGCGGGCCAAGTTGACGCGCTTGCCCGCCGTTTCCTCCATCCACATCATGCCGCCTCCCGCGCCGCAGCACATTCCGTTCTCGCGGTTTCTGGCCATCTCGGCCAGTTCCACTCCCGGAATCGCTTTCAGCACGTTGCGGGGCTCGTCGTACACGTTGTTGTAACGCCCGAGATAGCAGGAGTCGTGGTACGCGATGCGTTCCCTGACCTCGTGACGGGGATGGAGCTTGCCTTCCCGGATAAGCCTGTCGAGCAGCTGCGTATGGTGCAGCACCTCGACGCCGTCGAGGCCGAAGTCGGGGTATTCGTTTTTGAACGTGTTAAAAGTATGAGGGCAGGCGGTGACGATCTTCCGCACGCCGTATTTGCGGAACGTCTCGATGTTGTCCGCCGCGAGCTGTTGAAACAGCATTTCGTTGCCCATCCGGCGCGGCGTGTCGCCCGAGTTGCGCTCCTCGTTGCCGAGAATGGCGAAGCGGACTCCGGCCTCGTTCAGCAGCCGGGCGAGCGCCCGCGATACTTTGCGCGCCCGCAAGTCGTAAGCCCCCATCGAGCCGACGAAAAACAGATAGTCGAAATCCGGATTGTCTTTTACCGTAGGGACGCGTACGCCTTCGATCTCTCCGGTCCATTTGTCGCGGTCGCTGCGGCTCAGCCCCCAGGGATTGCCCTGGCGCTCGATGTTCTGCAGCGCGCGCTGGCCTTCGTGCGGAATGCTGCCCTGCATCAGCACGAGGTGGCGGCGGAGATCGACGATCTTGTCGACGTGGCTATTGCCGACCGGACATTGGTCCTCGCAGTTGCGGCATGTCGTGCAGGACCAGATTTCGTCTTCCGTCATGACGCTTCCGATCAGTTCCGTCTGCTGGGGGATCGCGGAGGGCTCCGCGGTCCAAAAGGCTTGCTGCCAGGCGAGCGTCGGGCGAATGTCCGTGATCGCGCCTCCCATTCCGTCCCATGCAACCTTGTTGTCCGCCGCCTCTGACAGCGAATGCGCCTTCGCTGTGCCGCCTCCGAACGCAAACTCCGGCACCCAGGGCGACTTGCCCGTCACTGCGGCTCCTTTTTCCGTCAGGTGGTCCCTTAGCTTCGTGATGAGGTGCATCGGCGACAGTGTTTTGCCGGTGTTCGAGGCCGGGCATACGTTCGTGCAGCGCCCGCATTCCACGCAGGCGTAGAAGTCGATCATCTGCTTCCGCGTGAAGTCCTCGATGCGGCCGACGCCGAACGATTCCGCCTCTTCGTCCTCCAGGTCGAGCTTCTTCAGCTTGCCGGGCGTCTCGGCGCGACCGAGCCAGAGATTGATCGGGGCGGAAATCAGGTGAAAATGCTTGGATTGCGGAACATAGACGAGAAAAGCGAGCAGAATGAGCAGATGCAGCCACCAGAAGATGTAGAAGAGCGCTTGCGCCGCGACGGGGGACAGGTGTTGGAACAATAGCGCGATAGCGGAGGATACCGGCGCGTAGCCCGAATACTCGAGGCCAAGCCACAGGCGCTCGAAGCCAAGCGACAGCAGCACGGACAGCATGAGCGAGAAAATAAAATAGAGCACGATGCTTGGCTTCCAGCCGCGCTTCAGCCTGCTCAGCTTCTCCCCGTAGCGCCGGTAAGCGGCGTATCCCATCGCGACGAGAATGAGCAGCACCGTCACTTCCTGCAGCAGACCGAACAGCTCGTAAGCCGGAAGCGGCAGATGGCCGCCCGCGGTTAACCCTTTTACGATCAGATCGATCGCCCCGAATTGCAAAATAATGAACCCGTAAAACACGACGAAGTGCATGAGGCCGCTGCGCAAGTCCTTAAACAGCTTTTTCTGGCCGAACACCTGCGAGAGGAACGTCCCCGCTCCTTCTTTTCCCCGGAGATGAAGCTCCCCCGCCTGCCCCAGCCTTACGTACAAATACCGATGGTACACGGCTTTTCCGAACAAATAGCAGCCGTACCCGGTTACCGCCAGAAACAAAGCCGCGTTTATCGTCAGCCACACCGTCGCTCGCCCTCCCCTCCCGCTTTTTCTCATGATATGGCCGGAAGGCGAATAAAATGAATGAGGCTTCATTCAGCGGTCGATTTTTTCCACTGGGGTGTTTCGCGATGATGGGAAGAAAAAGGGAGAAGTACGGCCTCATTCTCGATGCCGCCGAGAAGGTGATCGCCAGCAGCGGCTATCACGGCGCTCAAGTGTCGCGCATTGCGAGGGAAGCCGGGGTCGCGGACGGCACGGTCTACTTGTATTTCAAAAACAAGGAGGACCTTCTCGTGTCCCTGTTCCGAGAACGTCTCGGCTCACTCGTTCAGCGTTTTCACGACAGCATACGGGAGACGCACACCGCCGGCGAAGCGCTGCGCATCGTATGCGGCATCCACTTCACGATGCTGGAGAAGCACCCGGATCTCGCCCACGTCACCCAGATCGAGCTGCGGCAGAGTTCCCCTCGGCTGCGAAGCGCCATCGGACTTACGGTTAAGCCCTATATCGTGCTGATCGAGAATATCGTAAGAAAGGGGATCGAAGAGAACACGTTCCGCGCCGATCTGGACACGAAGCTGACCCGGCTGCTCCTGTTCGGGGCGATGGACCAGGTCGTCACCTCGTGGTTGATCTCGGGACGGAAATATTCGCTGGCGGGGCAGGTGGACAAAACGGTAGATTTCTTCCTAAGAGGGTTGGAGCGGTAATTCAAAAAGCCGATTTTGATCACGAAGCTATTCAGGGATGCGGACTCGGCGTCGAATCTTGCATTCAGCCGGGCCTTCCGGTGCTCACGTAGGCTCTTCCTACGCTCCGCTCCTCACTCCCTAAGCTTCATCCAACCTTCTCGGTGCTGAAAACCGACTTTTTGAATCTTATTGGATGCGGTAATTCAAAAAGCCGATTTTGATCACGAAGCTGTTCAGGGATGCGGACTCGGCGTCCACAAAAGAAAGGAGAGATTGCGAATGAACATTTACGTTATTTTGAAGCAGACGTTCGACACCGAGGAGAAAATCGTGCTGCGGGACGGAGAGATTGAGGAGGACGGCGTCAAGTTTGTGATTAACCCATACGACGAGTATGCCGTGGAGGAGGCGATCCGACTGAAGGAACGGCACGGCGGCACGATCGTGGCCGTATCCGTCGGCCCGGATCGCACGGCAGAGGCGCTGCGGACTGCGCTCGCGATGGGAGCCGACGGAGCGGCGCTGATCTCCGACGAACGCATCGGCCAAGACGAATACTCCGTCTCCAGGGCGCTTGCCGCCTATTTGAAAACTCAGTCATCGCAGCCGTACGACCTCATCCTGGGCGGCAACTTCTCGATCGACAACGGAAGCGGGCAGGTGGCCGTCCGGCTTGCGGCGCTGCTGGACATTCCGCATGCCGCGTCAGTTACAAGGCTGACCGTTAACGGCAGCCAAGCCACGGTTCTGCGCGACGCCGAAGGGGACGCCGAGACGATCGAGCTGACGCTGCCCGCGCTGATTACAGCGCAGCAAGGGCTGAACGAGCCCCGCTACCCTTCGCTTCCCGGCATCATGAAAGCGAAGAAGAAGCCGCTGCGGACGCTAAGCCTGGAAGACATCGGCCTGACGGAAGCGGACATCGCGCCGAAGACGAAGCGGGAGTCGCTGGCCCTGCCTCCGGCCCGCCAAGCCGGAAAGCTGCTGAAGGGCGATCCGGCACAGCAGGCGGCAGAGCTGGTCAAGCTTCTGCGCACGGAAGCGAAAGTCCTGTAACCAATTCAAGTCCAATAGAGAAGGAGGAACGAACGATGAGCCAGACTTATGCGATTATCGCGGAGACGCGTGAAGGCAAGCTGAGGCAGGTGACGTTCGAGGCGATCGAAGCGGCCAGGCAGGCCAAGGGGGAGAACGACCAGATCGCCGCCGTGCTGATCGGGCATCAGGTGTCGGAGCTGGCGGAGGAACTGGCGCGCTATGTGGACGGCCCGGTGCATGCCGTCGACCGCCCCGACTTGGCGGTCTATCACGCCGAGGCGACATTCGCGGCGGCGAGCGCAGCGCTGAACGAGCTGAGTCCCAGCGCCGTCTTCCTCGGCCACACGGCGATCGGCCGCGATCTGGCGCCGATGATCGCTGCCCGCCTGGAAGCGGGACAAATTTCCGACGTCACCGCGATCGAAAGCGCCGAAGATGGCAGTCCTCTCTACGTCAGACCGCTGTATGCCGGCAAAGCCTTCGAACGTAAACGGTTCGTCGAGAACGCCGGCGCTCAGATCGTCACCGTCCGCCCCAACAACTTCCCGGCAGCAGAGCCGCTTCCCTCCTCTGGCCCGGTCGTCGTCTCCAGCGCGTCTCCGCTCCCGAGCCTTCGCTCGGCCGTAAAGGAAGTCGTCCGCAAAACATCCGGCAAAGTCGACTTGACCGAAGCGAAGATCGTCGTCTCCGGCGGACGCGGCGTGAAGAGCGCCGAAGGCTTCAAGCCGCTGGAGCGGCTC
>Ga0065721_10050005_pt1 | contig 24330 bp, 25 predicted proteins | sample Mesricmetagenome_FD_59108 | JGI IMG/M metagenome (GOLD analysis project Ga0065721, IMG submission 59108) | Mesophilic microbial community from rice straw/compost enrichment Sample: eDNA_1 v2 (version 2) | ecosystem: Engineered > Solid waste > Grass > Composting > Bioreactor | place: USA: Davis...
GACGGTCGGCGGGGTCGCCGCCCGCCTGACCGAGGTCGGGCGCCGCCGCACGCCCTTTGCCATCCGCCCCTACCCGAAGGCGCTGGAACGGCCGCTGCCCCTGGCCGACGGTCGCGCCCTGCTGATCCGCCCCTTGGTGCCGGAGGACGAGCCGTGCTTGCAGGCGCTGTTCAAGCGGCTGACGCCCGCGGAAATCCGCCTGCGCTTCTTCACCCAGAAGCAGGAGCTGAGCCACAGCGTGGCCGCGCGGATGACCCAGCTCGACTACGACCGCGAGATGGGCCTTGCCGTGACCGACCCCGGCCGGCCGGGCGTGGCGGCGGTGCACGGCGTGGTGCATCTGGCCCGCGCCGCGGACGGCGAGCGGGCGGAGTTCGCCATCATGCTGGCCCATGACATGGCCGGCCTGGGCCTCGGCCCCGTCCTGATGCGCCGCATCATCGACCACGCCCGTACCCTGAACCTCGCCGAGATCTACGGCGAGGTGCTGCACGAGAACCGTGCGATGCTGCGCCTGTGCGAAGCCTTCGGCTTCACCCGCCACACCCCGGTTGATGATCCGGGGGTGACGCATGTGGTGTTGAGGTTGTGAACAATCCCTCTCCCGCCTCTTGTGCCCGTTTGCGGGCGCGAGAGGCGGGAGAGGGAATTGGGCCGTGCGTCAGGAGCCGAACCCCGCCAGCACGATCTTGCCCTTGGCGCGGCCGCTTTCGATCAGGGCATGGGCGCGCTTCAGGTTGGCGGCGTTGATGGTGCCGAACACGTCGGTCAGCGTCGTGCGGATGGTGCCGGCGTCGACGAGGCGGGACAACTCGGCCAGCAGGTCGTGCTGGGCCTGCATGTCGGCGGTGCCGAACAGGGGGCGGGTGAACATGAACTCCCAGTGCAGCGACACGCTCTTGCGCTTCAGCACCATGACGTCGAGGTTCGCCGGGTCGTCGATCAGCGCCACGCGGCCCTGCGGGGCGATCAGCGCCGCGATTTCCGGCATATGGGTGCCCGTGTCGTTGGTGGAGAAGACGAAGGCCGGGGCGCCGATGCCCAGCGCCTCGACCTGGGCGGCCATCGGGCGGCGGTGGTCGATGACGTGGTGGGCGCCAAGCTCACGGCACCAGTCCTGCGTTTCCTCGCGCGAGGCGGTGGCGATGATGGTCAGGTCGGTGAGCTGGCGTGCAAGCTGGATGGCGATGGAGCCCACGCCGCCGGCCCCGCCGACGATCAGGATCGCGTTTGCCGCACCCGGCACCGGGCGCCGGACGTCCAGCCGGTCGAACATCGCCTCCCACGCGGTGATGGTGGTCAGCGGCAGGGCCGCGGCCTGGGAGAAGTCGAGCGAGGCGGGCTTCGGCCCGACGATCCGCTCATCGACCAGATGGAATTCGGCGTTGGTGCCGTCGCGGTTGATTGCCCCGGCGTAGAACACGGCGTCGCCCGGCTTGAACAGCGTGGCGTCCGGCCCAACCGCCGTGACGATGCCTGCCGCGTCCCAGCCCAGCACCTTCTGGCTGCCCGGCTCCGGCGGCATATTCTTGCGGACCTTGGTGTCCACCGGGTTCACCGAGACGGCCTTGATCTCGACCAGCAAGTCGCGGCCCTTCGGTTCCGGCTTGGGCCGGTCCACGTCGATCAGGGCGTTGGCTTCTTCGATGGGCAGCGATTTTTCGAAAGCGACGGCGCGCATGGTCTTGGTTCCTCGGCTGTGTTGTGCGGTGTTGGGACTGACTTGCGCCATACGGTGCCTTTCCGCAAGAATGCACATAAACAGCACATAGTATCAAAAAGGATACCGTCATGCCCCGCGTTCCGCACGAGACGTTCGACTGCGCGCCCGGCTGCCCGGTGGAAGCCGTGCTGACCCTGATCGGCGGCAAGTGGAAGGGCGTGATCCTCTATCACCTGCTGGGCGGAACCCTGCGCTTCAACGAGATCCGCCGCCGCCTGCCGAAGATCACCCAGCGCATGCTGACCAACCAACTGCGCGAACTGGAAGCCGACGGGCTGCTGGTCCGCACCGTGTTCCCGGAGGTGCCGCCGCGGGTGGAATACAGCCTGTCCCCGCGCGGCCGGTCGCTGGAGCCCATCATCCTGGCGCTGAAGGCCTGGGCAGAGGAGCACTTGCCGCCGCACGCATCCACCGACGTCACCGCGGCCGCGGCGGAGTAGCGCCATGGATGCCGCCCAACGCGCCGATTACTGGGCCGCGGAGGCGGCTTCCCTGGCCGGTCCGTGGGGCGGGGTCAACATGGCCTGGGCGGCGGTGGACCGGCACGTCGCGGCGGGGCGGGGGGATTGCACCGCCCTGCGCTGGACCGGGCGCGATGGGACTACCAGAGTCTTCACCTACGCCGAGTTATCGGAGGCGAGCGGGCGCTTTGCCGCCATGCTGCGCGGCATGGGCGTGCGGCGCGGGGACGTGGTCGCGACGCTGCTGCCGCGCCTGCCGGCGCTCTATGTCGCGGCGTTGGGCACGCTGAAGGCCGGCTGCGTCTATTCTCCCCTGTTCGCCGCCTTCGGGCCGGAGCCGGTGCGGCTGCGCCTGACCCTGGCCAAGGCGCGGGTGGTGGTGACCACGCCGGCCCTGTGGGAGCGCAAGGCCCCCGCCGCGCTGCCGCAGCCACGCGAGGCGCAGATGGCGGCGCTGATGGTGGACAAGGGGTGGGAGGAGCGGCTGTCCGCCTTCGCCCCGGTGTCTTGCGCCGAAACCTCCGCCGACGACCCGGCCCTGCTGCACTTCACCAGCGGCACGACCGGCGCGCCGAAGGGCACCCTGCACGGTCATGGCGCCATCGTCGCGCAGCACGCCACGGCGCGCGATGCGCTGGACCTGCGGCCGGGCGACGTCTTCTGGTGTACGGCCGATCCGGGCTGGGTGACCGGCTCGGTCTACGGCATTCTAGCGCCGCTGGCCGCTGGGGCGACGGTGATCGCCGACGAGGGCGACTTCGATCCCGCCCGCTGGTACGCCCTGATGGAGCGGGAGCGCGTGGCCGTCTGGTACACCACCCCGACCGCCATCCGCCTGCTGATGCGCGCCGGCACGGACCTCGCCCGCCGTTACGACCTGTCCGGCCTGCGCCACCTTGCCAGCGTCGGCGAGCCGCTGAACGCGGAGGCCGTGACCTGGGGCACGGAGGCCTTCGACCGTCCCTTCCACGACACGTGGTGGCAGACGGAGACGGGGGCGATCATGTTGGCCACCCCGCCGGGCCAGCCGGTGGTGCCCGGCACGCTCGGCTTCCCGGTTCCGGGGATCGAGGCGGATGTCAGGGCGGCACCGGGTGAGGTCGGAGAGCTAGTGCTGCGACCGCCCTGGCCGTCGCTGTTCCAGGGTTACCTGAACGACGAGGCGCACACGCGCGCCGCTTTTGCGGACGGCTGGTACCGCAGCGGCGACCTCGTCCGCTGCGACCCGGACGGGAGGTTCCGCTTCGTCGGGCGGGCGGACGACATGATCAAGACCTCAGGCCATCTCGTCGGTCCGTTCGAGGTGGAAAGCGTCCTGCTGGAGCATCCCGCCGTCGTGGAGGCCGCGGTGATCGGCAAGCCCGACCCGGTGGCGGGGGAGGTGGTGAAGGCCTTCGTCGCCTTGAAGCCAGGCACCGTCCCGGACGAATCATTGTCCCGCGACCTGATCGCCCACGCCCGCCGCCGTCTCGGCCCCGCGCTGGCGCCGCGCGAACTGGCCTTCGCCGACCGGCTGCCGCACACCCGCAGCGGCAAGATCCTGCGCCGCCTGCTGAAGGCCCGCGAACTGGGCCTGCCGGAAGGCGACCTTTCGGCGCTGGAAAACGGCTCCCCGGAAAACCGCAAGGGATAAGGCGCGCCGTGTCGGGTTAAGGTGGCAATCCACCGCGACCAGAGCGACCGCATGTCCGCCTTCGTTCCGCCCACACCCCGCCGCCCCTGGGGGCACCGCCTGTTCTTCCCGGCCGCCGCGCTTTACGCGGCCTTCAGCGTGCCGCTGTGGGTGGCCGGCTATTTCGGCTGGCTCGGGCTCGGCTGGACCCCGGCGCTGCACGCGCACGAGATGCTGATGGGCTATGCGCTGGCGGTGGTCGGCGGGTTCCTGCTGACGCGGCCTTCCCGCACGGCGCTGAACCTCGCCTTCGCGGCGTGGCTGGCGGGGCGCGTGGCCGTGCTGGGCGGCCTGCCGCCGATGATTGCGGCGCCCATCGCGCTCGCCTATCCGGTGGTGCTGTTCGCGGTGGCCGGCGTGCCCTTCCTCCGCGCGGCCAAGAGCAGCCACAACATCCTGTTCGGCCCGGTCATCGGCGCCTTCGCGCTGGCCGAGGCGCTGGCCTGGTGGGGTGGGGACGGCGGGCGGATAGGGACACTGCTGGCGCTGCACCTCGTCGGCATCCTGATGCTGGTCATGGGCGGCCGGGTCATCCCGTCGGCCACGGCGGGCGCGGTGCGGCAGCAGGGCGGCGTGCTGGTGGAGCGCGTGCAACCCCGCCTGGAATGGGCCGGCATCGCCGGGGCGATCGTTGCCGCCCTGACCGTGGTGGCGGGCAATGTGCCCTGGCCGCTTCCCTGGATCGGCGCCGCGGGCGCCGTGGTGGCCGGGCTGACCGCCTGGGCGCGGCTGGCGCGCTGGCGCACCGACGCAGTGCTGAAGCGCCCCGACCTGTGGTGCCTGCATCTGGGTTATGGCTGGCTGGGCCTGGGCTGGCTGTTCCTGGGGATCGAGCGGCTGGACCCGCTGTCGGGCGGGGCCGGCTGGCACGTGATGGGCGCCGGGGCGCTCGGCACGCTGGCGGCCTCCATGATGGTGCGCGCGACGCTGCAGCGCGAATCCCTGCCGCCCGCCTTTTCCCGCCCGGCGATCGCGGCGGTCGGGCTGGTCAGCCTGTCCGCCGCGCTGCGCGTCGCGGCGGCCAGCACCGCCCCGGAATGGCTGATGCTCGCCGCCGCCCTGACCTGGGCGGCGGCGCATCTGCTGGTGCTGTGGGTTCTGCTGCGCGTGCCGAAGCGGCTGTGGGTCTAGTGCTCCACGGACGCCAGCCCGGAGCCGTCCCAGTCGCCCGTGCGGAAGAAGGCCTCAATCCGCTCCACCCATGGGTCGATGTCGAGGCCGTTGGCCGCCAGCCAGTCGCGGTTGAAGTAGGTGCCGGCGTAGCGTTCGCCCGGATCGCAGATCAGCGTCACGACGCTGCCCCGCCGGCCCTCGCGCATCATCTCGGACACCAGCTGGATGGCGCCCACGAGGTTCGTGCCGGTGGAGCCGCCGCAGGACCGCCCCAGCCGGTCGCGCAGCACCCAGACGGCGGCGACGCTGGCCGCGTCCGGCACCTTGATCATGCGGTCGATCACGCCCGGCTGGAAGGACGGCTCGACGCGCGGGCGCCCGATGCCCTCGATGCGCGACCCGCGGTCCACCGTGGCCTTGGGGTCGTGGCGCTGGAAGCCGTCGAAGAAGGCGGAATGCTCCGGATCCGGCACGCAGACCCGGGTCGCCAGCCGGCGGTAGCGCACGAAGCGCCCCATGGTCGCGGAGGTGCCGCCGGTCCCCGCGGCGCAGACGATCCAGTCCGGCACCGGGTTCGGTTCCTGCGCCATCTGCTCGAAGATGGACTGGGCGATGTTGTTGTTGCCGCGCCAGTCGGTGGCGCGCTCCGCGTAGGTGAACTGGTCCATGAAATGGCCGCCGCAGGCCTCGGCCAGACGCTGGGCCTCCGCGCAGACCTCCGACGCGCGCTCCACCATGTGGCAGCGGCCGCCGTAGAACTCGATCTGCGCGATCTTGGCCGGCGAGGTACCGCGCGGCACCACCGCGACGAAGGGCAGGTCGAGAAGCTGCGCGAAATAGGCCTCCGACACGGCGGTGGAGCCCGACGACGCCTCGATCACCGCGGTCCCTTCGCGCACCCAGCCGTTGCACAGCGCGTACAGGAACAGGGAGCGCGCCAGCCGGTGCTTCAGGCTGCCGGTGGGGTGGGTGGACTCGTCCTTGAAATACAGCGTCACGCCCGGCGCCGACGGAATGGGCAGCCGCAGGAGGTGCGTGTCGGCCGACCGGTTGAAATCCGCCTCGATGCGGCGCAAGGCCTCGTCCAGCCAGGGGCGCGCGGTCGGGAAAGCTGTGGTCATGGCGTCCTATCCAGAGATGATAGGCACTCGAATAACCGGCTTTTGGACAGTTTGCACCTGTGAAATGGTGGGCCGTTGAAATGGTGGCCGTGCGGTTGCCGCCGGTCGCCAGTTGCTCAATGCCGGTTGGCTTGGTCCTCGATGGTCCCGAAGTCCACCACCCCACGGACGTAGTTCAGGATGTCCAGCGGTGCGACCGGTTTGAGGAGCAAGCGAAAGCCGCTGTTCCGGACGATGGCCGCCGTCTGCTGCGATGTGTCTCCCGTCAGCACGGTCACGGGAACATCGGGAAATTGCGCGGTGAACAGGGCGATTCGTTCGTCAAAGGACAGTCCGTCGTTCAGGTGGTAATTCAGGATCGCAATCGCTGGCGTGATCTCGAAGCGTTGGCAGACCCGCAGGGTTTCGCTCAACGTTCGCGAAGCCAGCGTTTCATACCCTGTGGCGGAAAAGAACACCTGCAAGCCTGAAAGAACGAGATCGTCGTCATCCACGATTAAGAGTATCGGACTATTCCCTATCATTTTCGGCATTGTTTCCTCCTTGTTCTTCCCTCCGCCAAGCTGTTTGAGCACGGTGCGTTACGTCAGAATCCGGTCGGCGAGGTCGAGGGCGCTGGTCGCATCCTGCGCGCCGGCGGTTGCCCCCAGCCTGTCGAGGATGGCGGCGTCCGAGGCGAAGGCCCGTCCGCCGACGAGCACGGGCAGGTCGCTGATGCCGGGACTTGCCCGGATGGTGCGCACGATGTCCCGGGCGCTGCGCAGGTGCATGCCCATGGATACGGACAACAGAAGAAGGTCCGGCCGCATCTCGGACAGCAAGGGCACGATTCCGGTCACCGGCACCGAGGCTCCGAGGTAGGTCGCCATCCACCCCGCGGCCCCGAACTGGTCGCAGACCATGCGCAAACCGAGTTCGTGCAGATCGCCGCCGACGGAGGCGGCGACGAGAGCCCGGCCGTTCCGGCGCTGCTTGCGCAGGCTCAGGATGCGTGGATAGAACTGCGCTACGGCCAACTGGGCGATGGCGGTGCAGCGGTGTTCCTCCGCCGTGCTGATCCGGTTCAACTCCCACAGGCGCCCGATCTCGCGCTGCGCGGGGCCGATGATGTCATGATAGATCGCTTGCAGCCCCAGACCTTGGGTGTAGGCCCGTTTCACGAGGGTGACGGCCTGATCGCTCCGCCCCGCCAGGGCCAGTTGGAAGTACCGTTGCGCCAGACCGTCCAGCGCGTCGGCACCGACGGGTTCCTCCGGGTCGGGAAGGACCGGCGCCTCGTCGAGGGCGGCCTGCGCGGCGGACAGTATGGGGACGATGGCCGCGGCCGGCTTCCTGGGGATCAAGCCCTCGACGGCGTCCTTCAGGCAGGCGACGTTGGCCGTGAGGTCGGCGGGCTGCACGCCCCGCGTGGCGAGGACGCGGCGTGTCCACAGCATGTAATCGACGTACAGGGCGGGGCTCGCGAAGGCCGTCGCGTTGATGAGAAAGGCGAGGTGGAACGTGTTGTCCAGTGTGCAGGAGGCACGAACCTGCTCGGCCAGCGCCTTCGGAATGACGGGACGCTGGCGGAAGAGCTTGGTCATGGTTGCGTCGATGACCCACCAACTGCGGGCTTCCAGCCGGTCCGCGGCTTCCTCGTCATCCTCGACAGTGGTCATGGTCGACGGTGGTCATGGGCCACCTCCAAAGAATTCCGATGTCCTTGCACGGTACGGATCCGTCCGCCCCTGTGCATCGTGCATGCGGCTGCGCGCTGATTGCACCCGCAAAGAGCATTCCACGCCTGCCCTTAAAGTAGGGAGTGCACCCCCTTCGAATGCGGCGGCGTTCGCGTTTGCGGGCCGCTGCACAGCCCCTGCGTTAACCAATGCAACATCGTGCAACACACGATGAGGAAGTGTTGCACGGGATGCAGACGGGAGTGGAAGGCGCGCGGATTCCAGACGGAATGCGGGCGTTGACGGGGGCGATGGTATTGAAAGAACGGGAACAAAGCAAGATCAGCGATTGCCCTGGCGGACCCGCGGCCGTGGCTTGACGCGCACCCGCCCTAACCCCGACACTTCAGGGCAACGCCGCCGCAGACGGCACAACGAAGACGTGGGCAAGACCCGTCAGGGGGAGGAGATGAGCGAGGATGTTGCACCGGCCCGCGTCGCGGGCGTAATCGGGCTGGGGTCCATGGGCATGGGCGTGGCCCTGTCGCTGCTGCGCGCGGGGTTCCGCGTGATCGGCTGCGACGGCGAGGCCGCCAAGTGCATGAGCCTGGTCACCCACGGCGGGGAGGCCGCCGGTTCGCCCGCCGAGCTTGGCCGCCATGTGGAGCGCGTGATCGTCCTGGTCGCCACGGCGGATCAGGTGGAGCAGGTCCTGTTCGGGCCGGACGGCATCGCGGCGACCCTGCCGAAGGGCGCCATCGTGGTGCAGTCGGCGACCGTCCCGGCCTCCTTCGCGGCGGATGTTGGCCGGCGGCTTGCGGCTCTCGGCCTGCTGATGCTGGACGCGCCGGTCAGCGGCGGCCCGGTGAAGGCGGCGGAAGGGCGCATGACCATCATGGCGTCCGGCCCGGACGAGGCCTTCGAGCGGGCGGAAGACCTGCTGGCCGCCGCCTCCGGCACGCTTCACCGGGTGGGGGCGGAGCACGGCCAGGGTTCCGTCGTGAAGACGATCAACCAGCTGCTGGCCGGCGTGCACATCGCGGCGTCGGCGGAGGCGATGGCCTTCGGCATCCGCGCCGGGGTCGATCCGCAGCGCATCTACGACGTTATCACCTCCAGCGCCGGCAATTCCTGGATGTTCGAGAACCGCGTTCCGCACATCCTGAACGGCGACTACAGCCCGCACAGCGCGGTGGACATCTTCGTGAAGGACCTGGGCATCGTCACCGACAGCGCCCGGCGCATGACCTTCCCCACGCCGCTGGCCTCCACGGCGTTGCAGATGTTCACCATGGCGGCCTCCGCCGGGCTGGGGCGGGAGGACGACGCGGCGGTCATCAAGATCTTCGAACGGCTGGCCGGCATCACGCTGCCCAAGGCCGGAAACCCGACGGAAGGCTGAAGTCAATGAAATCCCTAATCGTTACCGGCGGCAGCCGCGGCATCGGCGCCGCCGTCGCCCGGCTGGCGGCGCAGCGCGGCTACGCCGTCACCTTCTCCTACCTCGGCAACGCCGACGCGGCGGAGGCCACGCTGGCCGCGATCCGCGACGCCGGCGGGCAGGCCCAGGCCGTGCAGGGCGACGTCGCGCGGGAAGAGGACGTGCGGGCCCTGTTCGACGCGGCGGAAGCGCGCTTCGGCCGCACCTCCGGGCTGGTCAACAACGCCGGCATCGTCGGCCCGTACGGTCGTCTGGACGAAGCGCCGACCGAGGCGCTCCGCCGCATGCTGGACATCAACGTTCTGGGCGCGGTGCTCTGCGCGCGGGAGGCGACGCGCCGCATGTCCACCCGCCACGGCGGGTCGGGCGGGGGCATCGTCAACCTGGGTTCCATCGCCGCCGTGCTGGGCTCGCCCAATGAATATGTCGCCTATGCGGCCAGCAAGGGCGCGGTGGACAGCATGACCATCGGCCTTTCCCGCGAACTGGCGAAGGACGGCATCCGCGTCAACTGCGTCCGTCCCGGCCTGATCGACACCGACATCCAGGAGATTCCCGGCGTCGGCAACCGGCTGGACAACCCGGCCCTGACGCCCCCCATGGGCCGCCCCGGCACCGCCGACGAGGTGGCGGAGAGCGTGCTGTGGCTTCTGTCCGATGCCGCGTCCTACGTGACCGGCGCCATTCTCAACGTTTCGGGAGGTCGCTGACCCATGCTCGCCATCGATTATCAGGACGTGGTGGAGGCCGCCCGTCGCCTGAACGGCTATGCCGTGCGCACGCCGCTCCTGGAGAATGCGCTGCTGAACGAGCGGGTCGGCGGTCGCGTGCTGCTGAAGCCGGAGGTGCTTCAGCGCAGCGGATCCTTCAAATTCCGCGGAGCCTTCAACCGCCTGTCGCAGCTGTCGCCGGAGGAGCGCGAGGGCGGGGTGGTCGCCTGGTCGTCGGGCAACCACGCGCAGGGCGTGGCCGCCGCCGCTGCGATCCTGGGCCTGCGCGCCGCCATCGTGATGCCGAGCGACGCGCCCGCGCTGAAGATCGCGAACACCCGGGGCTACGGCGCGGATGTCGTGCTCTACGACCGCTGGACCGAAAGCCGGGAGGAGATTGCCAAGCGCATCGCGGACGAGCGCGGCAGCGCCGTCGTCCCGCCCTTCGACCACCCGCAGATCATGGCCGGGCAGGGCACGGTCGGGCTGGAGATCGTAGAGCAGGCGCAGGCCATGGGCGTCGTGCCCGATGACGTGCTGGCCCCGTGCAGTGGCGGCGGACTGGTGTCCGGCATCGCCACCGCTGTGCGGCATTTCTACCCCGACACCCGCGTGTGGAGCGTCGAGCCCGCCGGCTTCGACGACGCGGCCCGCTCGCTCGCCAAGGGGGAGCGCGTCAGCAACGAGGGCGGCAAGACCTCGCTGTGCGACGCCCTGCTGACGCCGACGCCCGGCGCGCTGACCTTCCCGGTGATGAAGGAAAGACTGGCCGGCGGCCTGTCCGTCACCGACGAGGAGGTTCAGGCCGCCATGGCCTACGCCTTCACCGTGCTGAAGCTGGTGGTGGAGCCCGGTGGGGTGGTCGGTCTGGCCGCCGTGCTGTCCGGCAAGCTGCCCGTCCAGGGCCGCACCGTCGCCGTGGTGCTGAGCGGCGGCAACGTCGATCCGGACACCTTCACGGATGCGTTGAAGGCGGGCTGAGGGCCCGCCTCCTCCTCGGCCCTGCGTCAGAAGCCCTTCTGCACGCCGACCAGCGCGCGGAAGCGGGTGCTGCTGTTGCCGAAGCCGGCACCGACGCCGGCGCCCAGCACCATGTCGTGCGGCAGAACCTGCCGCACGCCGAGTTCGACCAGCCGGTTGACCTTCCCCTTCTCGTCCTGCTGCTCGTGGACCAGATCGGTGACGAGGGCGGTCGAGGCGGCGACCGGAACGGCGACGCCCAGCACGCCGATGAAGCGGTTGGCGCGGCTGTCCTCGTCGCGGTCGTAGGCGTGGACCCAGCTGAGGTTCGCGTGCAGGACCGGCACGTCCGCGCCGCTGCCCAGCGGCTGGCTGGCGTAGAGCGTCAGCGTCGTGTCGACCGAACCGTTGTTGTAGCCGTACGGCACGCCGACCGACGCGCTTAGCGTGATGGCCGGGCGGAGGCCTTGCAGGGGAAGGAAATTCCACTTGGCGCCGAACTCGACCTCGCCGCTCTTGGCCTCCTGCGCGTTGCCCAGGCTGTAGTTGGCGGCGACGGAGGCCGACAGGCCGCGGACGATGCCGACCTCGACCTCCGCTTCCGGGGTGTAGAGGTGCCGCCCGAAGGTCCTCGAGTCGTCATCGTCGCCGACCGTCACCGGGCGCACGCGGTCGTAGAAGAAGCGCAGCTTCGCGTCCGTCTCGCCGGGGCCGGGGACGAAGGCGTCCTCGACAGACACGGGCAGGGCAGGGTCGGCCCCGACGCGTTCGTCCTCTTCGACGGAGCGCTGCTTCGGGACCGCGCCGGCCGCCGTTCCGCCCGTCGTACCGCCCGCAGCGGTGATGCCGACGTCCTCCAGCGCCTCCATGCACTCGTCGTACTGATCCTCACCCAGTTCGCGCTCGGCGTGGCGCAGGGCGCGGGACAGCTCCGCCCGCTGCCCGCCGTCGGTCGCCTGCGCCAGACGGCCCTTCACCGTGGCGATGCCCGCCTCGCAGTCCGCACGCGTCTGCGCCATCGCCGTTCCACCGGTTCCGGCGGCAATCAGGATCGCCGCGAGTCCGCCCATCGCTCCCCGTGCGGGAGCGCCCAACACCTTCAGCATCCAAGGCCCCCTGTTCCGAGTTCCGGTGCACCGAGCCCGGTTTCGCCGCTCACTACCTCTTCTTGGCGCACTTCGCCATGTCGTCCTCGCTGACGGAGAAGGCGTAGGCCTCCGTGCCCGACAGGGTGATGTTGCGCAGGACGCAGCTGCGGCCCTTCTTGTCCTTCAGGCTGACGTCCCACACGCCCGGCTTCGCGTCGCTCATCTTCAGGCGCTCGTCGGCTTCGACCGTCTTGTCCCGGTCGTTCAGCGTCTGGTTCTTGCCCCACTTGTTGGTGCCGGGCTCGGCCAGCTTCAGTTCGGTGATGGTCTCCGCGGTCAGGTTCCAGAACTTCAACGTCTGGTTTTGCGCCTGGGCCGTGCCGGCGAGCGCCGCGGTGCAGAAAACGGCCAGGGCAAGAGTGCTGCGCATGCGATTCCCCCGATGTTCGGACAATTGGTTGCACACAGCATGAGCACGGGGTCGCACAACGCGAAATTGGACATTGGTGTTACGGTGGAAGGAGCATCGGGGGTGCCCGAACGCGGCCGGCCGCCGGTTCTTGCGGGCGGTGCGATTGTATCTTACCGTAGAACAAACTATCAGTTACACTGACAATATCAGCGCTGAGCCCGGAGCAACCGGGCCTGCCGTTTGGGAGGAAGAGACATGCCCGATTCCCGGTTCTGGGGACCGTTGCGTCTCCACACCGGCGGGGAGGCGCCATGCGCGTCCTGATCCCCGACGCCAAGTTCACCGACCCCGCCGACATCGAACGCCAGGCTGTCGCGCACGAACCCTCAGGCCCCGATTTCTCCTTCATCCCGCACCACGCGGTGCACCAGACCGACATCGCACCCGGCGAGTGGCCGTCCTGCGAGGCAGTGATCGCCTATGACGAGGTCCGCCTGGACGCGCCCTGGCTGAACCGGCTGGAGCAATGCCGGGTCATCGTGCGGGCCGGAGTCGGCTTCGACAACGTGGATCTGGAGACGGCCGGCGCGCTGGGCATCGCCGTGTGCAACGTGCCGGACTATGGCACCACGGACGTCGCGGACCACGCCATCGCCATGCTGCTGACGCTGACCCGCGGCACGACCGTCTACGACGCCGCGATGCGCGCCGATCCGGTTGGCGGCTGGCATTTCGCCACGCCGCCGCTGATGCGGCGCCTGCGCGGCCGGGTCTTCGGCGTGGTGGGGCTGGGGCGCATCGGCCTTGCCACCGCGCTGCGCGCGAAGGCTCTGGGGATGGAGGTGGTCTTCCACGATCCGTACCGGCCGTCGGGCACTGAACTGGCGCTCGGCTTCCGGCGGGCGGACAGCCTGTCCGCGCTGATGGCCGACTCGGATGTGGTCAGCCTGCACACGCCGCTGACGCCGGAGACCAACGGCATGCTGGACGCCGTGGCCTTCTCCGCCGCCAAGCCGGGCCAGATCCTGGTGAACACCGCCCGCGGCCCTGTGGTGGTGCTGGACGCCCTGTTCGAGGCCCTGCGCGCCGGGCGCCTGGATGGCGCGGCGCTGGACGTGATCCCGGAGGAGCCGCTGACCCGCATGGCCGGCCATCCGCTGGTTCGGGCGTGGCGGGCGCAGGAGCCGTGGATCGCCGGCCGCCTGCTGCTCAGCCCGCACGCGGCCTTCTACGCGCCGGAGAGTATCCACGACCTGCGGCGCAAGTCGGCGGAAACGGTCGCGGCGGCGCTCGGCTCCGGGCGGCTCGTCAACTGCGTGAATCGCGCGTGGCTCACGCCCAGGCGCGGCTGGCCCATCACCGCGTAAAAGGGGAAGCCCATGGCCTCCGTCGACATTCGTCAGGTGCGCAAGGCGTTCGGCCCGTACGAGGTGATCCACGGCATCGACGTGGACATCGGCGACGAGGAATTCGTGGTGCTGGTCGGCCCCTCGGGCTGCGGCAAGTCCACGCTGCTGCGCATGATCGCGGGGCTGGAGCCGATCAGCGGCGGGGAGATCGCCATCGGCGGCCGGGTGGTGAACGCGGTGCCGCCCAAGGAGCGGGACATCGCCATGGTGTTCCAGAACTACGCGCTGTACCCGCACATGACCGTGTTCGACAACATGGCGTTCAGCATGAAGCTGCGCCACGCCGAGCGGTCCCTGATCGAGCAGCGCGTGCGGCAGGCGGCGGACATCCTGGACCTGAACAAGTATCTGGACCGCTATCCCCGGCAGCTGTCCGGCGGGCAGCGCCAGCGCGTCGCCATGGGCCGGGCCATCGTGCGCGACCCGCAGGTCTTCCTGTTCGACGAGCCGCTGTCGAACCTGGACGCCAAGCTGCGCGTGCAGATGCGCACGGAGATCAAGGCCCTGCACCAGCGCCTGCGCACCACCTCCATCTACGTCACCCACGACCAGATCGAGGCCATGACCATGGCCGACCGGATCGTGGTGATGCACGACGGTCATGTGGAGCAGATCGGTACGCCGCTGGAGCTGTACGACCGCCCGGCCAACCTGTTCGTCGCCGGCTTCATCGGCTCCCCCGCCATGAACCTGTTCGAGGGCACGCTGCGCCGCGAGGGGGATCACGCCTGGGTGGACTCCGGCAACGACCTGATGCTGCCGGCTCCGCGCGGGGTGGGCGGCAGCGACGGGCAGAAGGTGGTCTACGGCATCCGGCCGGGCCATCTGCGCCTTGCCTCGGACGCGGAGCAGGGGCTGCCGGCGGAGGTGGAGGTGATCGAGCCCACCGGCGACAACACGCTGGTTTTCTGCCGGTTGGGCGACAGCGTCGCCTGCGCCGCGACGACCGACCGCGTTCCGCTGCGGCCGGGCGAGCGCCTGCGCCTCGTGCCCCAGGTCGATGCCGGGCACGTCTTCGACGCGGGCACGGGGATGCGGTTGTGACCCGCTGATTGTTTTCGAAACGGAACACCAAAGGCCGACCGGCGACGACAAGCCGGCCGACACGTCTCACAAGGGAGGTGCGGTCATGGGTTTCAGGGAGGACGGTAAAGGAACGGAATTCACCCGGCGCGATGTTCTGAAGGCCGGTGCCGCCGTGGCGGCTCTGGGCGCGGGGCTTGGCGTTGGTCCGGGGCACATCGGCACGGCTGCGGCCCAGCAGGCGGAGATGCGCATCGAGCCGGAGAAGGGTGCGGAGTTGCGCATCCTGCGCTGGAAGAAGTTCGTGCAGGGCGACGAGGACGGCTGGAACGCCAACACCCAGAAGTTCACCGAGAAGACCGGCATCAAGGTCCGCATCGACAGCGAGTCCTGGGAGGACATCCGGCCCAAGGCGGCGGTCGCCGCCAACGTCGGCAGCGGGCCGGACATCATCTTCGGCTGGTTCGACGACCCGCACCAGTATCCGGACAAGCTGGTGGACGTGACCGACCTCGCCACCTACCTCGGCAACAAGTACGGCGGCTGGTACGAGGCGGCCCAGCGCTACGGCATGCGTGACGGGAAGTGGATCGGCCTGCCGTTCGGCGCGGCCGGCAACTGCATCGTCTACCGCAAGTCCTGGCTGAACGAAGCCGGCTTCGAGACGATGCCGCGCGACACCGACGGCTTCCTGAAGGCCTGCCAGGCCATGGCGAAGAAGGGCCACCCGGCTGGCTTCGCGCTCGGCAACGCGGTGGGCGACGGCAACACCTGGACGCACAGCATCCTGTGGGCCTTCGGCGGACGCATGGTGGACGACCAGAACAACGTCGTCATCAACAGCCCGGAGACCATCCGCGCGCTGGAATATGTGGCGGAGCTGTACAAGACCTTCGTCCCCGGCACGCTGTCCTGGCTGGATCCGAACAACAACAAGGCCTTCCTGGCCGGCGAGATCGGCATCACGGCCAACGGCATCTCGGTCTACTACTCGGCCAAGACCTCGCAGGACCCGGCGATGCAGGCGATGGCCAAGGACATCGAGCACGCCAACATGCCGGTCGGCCCGGTCGGCCGCCCGACGGAGCTGCACCTGTTCACCCAGGCCATGGTGTTCAAGCATTCCAAATACCCGAACGCCGCCAAGGAATACCTGCGCTTCATGATGGAGAAGGACCAGTACGAGCCCTGGCAGCAGGCCGCCATCGGCTACATCACCCATCCGCTGGCCGCCTATGAGAGCAACCCGATCTGGACGGTCGATCCGAAGCACACGCCGTACCGCGACACGGTGAAGAACATGCTGTGGAACGGTTATTCCGGGAAGCTGGGGCCGGCGTCTGCGGCGGCGATGGCCGACTATGTGGTGGTCAACATGTTCGCCGAAGCGGCCAGCGGCCAGCAGACCCCGAAAGAGGCCGCGGCCAGGGCCGAGCGCAGGGCCGCGCGGTATTACAAAGTCTAGAGCGCCCTTGCCCCACCCTAACCCTCCCCCGCTGAAGCAGGGGAGGGTACTGCCGCCGCTCCGCGCAACACTCCCTCCCCTGCTTCAGCGGGGGAGGGAAGGGGCCCACGAAGTGGGAAGGGTGGGGGCAAGTGGCTCTCCTTTGGTGAGGTCGCTATGTTCGTCGACACCAAAACCCATCGCCGCGCGCCCCAGCGCGCCGCACCGGCACCCCGGCGTTTCCGGCTGGGGGAAAGCCGGGGTGCCATGGGGCTGCTGTTCATGCTGCCGGCGGCGGCCGTGCTGCTGCTGTTCCTGGCCTATCCCCTGGGGCTGGGCGTGTGGCTCGGCATGACCGACACGCGGGTGGGCCGGGCCGGGCAGTACATCGGCCTTGAGAATTACGAGATGCTGTGGACGGACGGGGTGTTCTGGACCTCCGTCTTCAACACGCTGCTCTACACGGTGGTGGCGAGCATCGCGAAGTTCGCGCTGGGGCTCTGGCTGGCGCTGCTGCTGAACCGGCACCTGCCGTTCAAGGCCTTCCTGCGGGCCATCGTCCTGCTGCCCTGGATCGTGCCGACGGCGTTGTCGGCCATCGCCTTCTGGTGGATCTACGACGCCCAGTTCTCGATCATCTCCTGGTCGCTGACGCGGCTGGGGCTGATCGAGCACAACATCAACTTCCTCGGCGATCCGACCTGGGCGCGGGCCAGCGTCATCATGGCCAACGTCTGGCGCGGCATTCCCTTCGTGGCGATCACGCTGCTGGCGGGATTGCAGACCATCCCGCCCTCGCTGTACGAGGCCGCGACCATCGACGGCGCCACGCCGTGGCAGAGGTTCCGCTTCGTCACCTTCCCGATGCTGACGCCGATCATCGCGGTGGTGATGACCTTCTCGGTCCTGTTCACCTTCACCGACTTCCAGCTGATCTACGTGCTGACGCGCGGCGGGCCGCTGAACGCCACGCACCTGATGGCGACCCTGTCCTTCCAGCGCGCCATCCCCGGCGGCAACCTGGGCGAGGGCGCCGCCATCGCCGTCACGATGATCCCGTTCCTTCTGTCCGCCATCCTGTTTAGCTATTTCGGCCTGCAACGCCGGCGCTGGCAGCATGGCGGCACCGAATAGGGGAGGCCGCAGCCATGGGCCTGTTCAAGAAAAGCGCGGATGCCGCGGAACCCACCGGCGCCGATGTCTGGGAGTCCATTCCCCGCCGCGTGGTGACGCTGTGGATCCCGCTGGTGCTGTTCCTGTTCGTGCTGCTGTTCCCCTTCTACTGGATGGGCATCACGGCCTTCAAATCGAACGAGGAACTTTACAACTACACGGACTTCAGCCCCTTCTGGGTGGTGCACCCGACGCTGGACAACATCCACCGCCTGCTGTTCCGCACCGCCTATCCGGAGTGGTTGCTGAACACCATGCTGGTGTCGGTGGTCTCCACCGCCGTGTCGCTGTTCTGCGCGGTCTGCGCGGCCTACGCCATCGAGCGGTTGCGCTTCAAGGGCGCGCGCTTCGTGGGGCTGGCGATCTTCCTGGCCTACCTCGTGCCGCCGTCGATCCTGTTCATCCCGCTGGCGTCCATGGTCTACGGCTATGGCCTGTTCGACACGAAATGGGCGCTGATCCTCACCTACCCGACCTTCCTGATCCCGTTCTGCACCTGGCTGCTGATGGGCTATTTCCGGTCCATCCCCTACGAGCTTGAGGAATGCGCCCTGATCGACGGGGCCTCAAGGTTGCAAATCCTGGTGAAGATCCTGCTGCCGCTGGCGGTGCCGGGGCTGATCTCCGCCGGCATCTTCGCCTTCACCCTGTCCTGGAACGAGTTCATCTATGCCCTGACCTTCATCCAGTCGTCGGAGCAGAAGACGGTTCCCGTGGGCGTGGTGACGGAACTGGTGGAGGGCGACGTCTATCACTGGGGCTCGCTGATGGCGGGCGCGTTGCTGGGCTCGCTGCCGGTCGCGATCCTTTATTCCTTCTTCGTGGAACACTATGTCGCCAGCATGACCGGAGCCGTTAAGGAGTGACCATGCAGGACCGTCTGACCGAAGCCGAACTGGCGGCGCTCGCCGCGCTCGACACCCCGACCGTGTGCAACGCGCTGGAGCGGCTGGTGCCGGAGCGGCGCGGCTACGGCTACACGACCAAGCCCTTCGTCTGCGCCTGCCCGGAGGCCAAGCCGATGGTCGGTTACGCCGTGACGGCGACCATCCGTGCCCAGCACCCGCCGCAGGAGGACGCCGCCACGCTGCGCGAACGGCGGCTTGCGTGGTACCGGCTGGTCGATGAAGCCCCGCGGCCGTCGGTGGTCGTGATCCAGGACCTCGACCAACCCGCGGGCTACGGCGCGTTTTGGGGGGAGGTGCACACGGCGGTGCACAAGGGCCTCGGCGCGCTGGGCGTCGTCACCGACGGCAGCATCCGCGACCTGGACCAGTGCGCAACGGATTTCCAGATGCTGGCCGGCTGCGTCGCGCCCTCGCACGCCTGGGTTCGGGTGGAGGCGATGGACCTGACGGTGACGGTGCACGGCATGACCGTCCACCCCGGCGACCTGATCCACGCCGACCGCCACGGCGCCGTGGTGATCCCGCACGCGGTCGCCCGCCAAGTGACCGAAGCTGCCGCCGCCGTCGCCCGCCGCGAAGCGGTGATCCTGGAAGCCGCCCGCCAACCCGGTTTCAACGCCGAAGCGCTCGCCCGCGCCATGGGCGCGGCGGACGAGGTTCATTGAGCAGGTAAGGAGTTCGGAAACAACCCTCAGAGGGCGGGCGTGGCGTCGGTGCGGGGAAAATCGTTTCCCTTGAACAGCAACGGCTCGTCCGTCGCCTTTGCCAAGGCGTAGGCGAAACAATTGCCGAAATTCAGCTTGGCCGGATGACCGCTGCCTCGGCCATAGTTCCGGTAAGCTATCCGAGCGATCCTCGCCTGTGCTTCGGTCACGGGTTCAATGACCATGTTCGCTTCGCGGAGCAGAGCGTCCAGGCTGTCGCTGGCGATCGGGTCGCGGCTGCCATCAATGACGATTACCGCTTCCAGGAAATTGGCGGCTGACAGGCGGCGCACCTTGGCCTGTTCGATAGCCACGGCGTATGTCGGGGCGTCCGGTTCGTTGCGCAGGATGGCGATCAGGGCGGATGTGTCGACAATCACCGGGGCAACCCCTTGTCGTCGTACAGCAAATCGCCATGCTCTGCGGATCGGTAGGGTTCCTTGAGGCGGGACGCACAATCGCGGCCAATCGCCAACAGGCGTTCAGCCAGCCCACCACCGTCCTGTTCGCCGTCCTGTTCGCCGCGCAGGCGGTCGAGGCGTTCACGCAGGGCCTGGGTCACCGCCGTGGACATGCTTTCGCCGGTCAGGGCGGCCAGTTCCTCTGCCAACCGTTGTGCCTCGTCGTCCTTGATGGTCAGGCCCATGCCCGGATCCTTTCAACCGGTCAACCGGTGCGATGCGCAACCTTATCACCGCATCGGCAGGCGCTCAACGCAACGGGATGGTTTGGGATCCGCTGGACCGCCGTTTCACAACCGGATGTCCACCTGAAACAGTTCGAGGTCCAGGAACTGCATCTTCGGGCGGCGCTGGCCCTTGCGCCGCCCCATGTGGCGGACGGCGTTGCGGGCCCGGCTGAGGAGGGAGATGTAGCTCGTCTGTTTGGTGCGCATGTCCGTTCGCCCCTTCGTGGCTTGGCTGTCGTGGCCTGCCTGTCTTGGTCTGATGGTGAACGGACGTCAGCAATGCCGGGTTCATATGACAATTTCTAGCGCACGCCGAATTTCCACCCGGAACACGCCTTTCCTCCGTCTGTTCGCTAGGAACAAACCCGCGGCATAATGCCGGGGACCATAGCCAGCAACAGAACACTGATGGTGAGGAGGCGACGATGACCGGCATCCTCAGGGCCGTCATCTTCGACGTGGACGGTACGCTGGTCGATTCGGTCGATCTGCACGCCCACGCCTGGGTGGAAGCGATCCGTCATTTCGGTTACCACGCGGACTTCGACGAAGTCCGGGCGCAGATCGGCAAGGGCGGCGACCAGCTGATTCCAATTTTCGTGCCGCAAAAGGATCTGGCGCGCGTCGAGAGCGAACTCGACCACTTCCGGCACGAGCTTTTCGCCCGCAAATACATGCCGAAGGTTCGCGGCTTCCGCCGCGTGCGCGGGCTGTTCCAGCACCTGCACGCCGACGGGCTGCGCATCGCGCTCGCCTCCTCCGCCAAGGGGGACGAACTGGAGCATTACAAGCGCGCCGCCGAGATCGAGGATCTGGTGGACGTGGAGACGTCGTCGGACGACGCGGACCGCTCCAAGCCCCACCCGGACATCTTCCAGGCGGCGCTGGACAAGCTCGGTCTCCAGCCGGACGAGGCGGTGGTGGTCGGCGACAGCCCGTGGGACGCCAAGGCGGCGGTCCGCGCCGGGCTGCCGGTGATCGGCGTGCTGTGCGGCGGCTTTGCGGAGCAGGACCTGCGCCGCGCGGGCTGCATGGAGATCTACCGCGACCCGGAAGACTTGCAGCGCCGCTTCGCCGCAAGCTTCATCGGGAAGCACAGCCCCAAGACATTGGGGCAGGCGGGCGGTCAGCCGGGGCGGCCGTCGGCGCGCGGGGCCAGCAGGATGGGCGCGTAGGCGATCAGGTACAGGGTGAAGGCGGCGATCCAGGCGACGCCGGCCAGTTGAAGGGCGTTCCAGTGCAGCTGGCCCGGCAGTTCCGGCGCCACGACCCGGAGCATCGCGGCGACGGTCAGCAGCACATAGGAGGCGACCGTGGTGCGGCTGACCACCAGCATGCGCCCGGTGTGGCCCAGCGAGGCGCGGGTCATCACCGCCAGGATCATCGTCGCGAAGGCGCCCGCGGTCATCGCGTGGATCCAGGCGGACTCGGCCATGACGCCGCCCAGCATGTAGGCCGCCTTGAAGGCCAGCGCCGCGGGCACCCAGGCGTAGCCGAGGTGCAGCACCCACAGGATCGGCTGGTCCAGCGTCTTCAGCGGCTGCCAGCGCGCCAGCCGCGCCCCGTGCGCGACCGCCGCGACCAGGGCGATCAGGCCGGCGACGACGGTTTCCGGCACCGCCAGATCGGCCGGGATCATTAGCAGGGTGGAGGCCAGCGTCACCTTTTCCAGCCAGGGCGCGGAATCCACGGGCGCGTCCACGCCGCGGGCGCGCAGCGCGTTGCGGGTGAAGGCCGGGACGATGCGCCCGCCGATCACGGTCACCATCATCAGCACCACGCCGATGGCCAGCATCTCGCCGCGCGCCACACCTTCGCCGAAGACGCCCAGCCATTCCAGGTGGAAGCACAAGTTGGCCGCGGTCAGCAGGGCCAGCAGGCCGAGGAAGGCCGTGTTGCGCAGCTTGCCCGCCGCGATCAGCGGCTTGGCCAGCGCCACGCCCAGGGCCGGGAAAAAGGCAAGGTCGATGACCGTCGCCACGGGCAGCGGCACTCCCGTAAAGGGCAGCACCGCGAGCCGGCCGGCGAGCCACAAGGCCACCAGGATCGCCAGGGGCCGGCCCGACAGGGCATTCGTGCCCGTCCAGCTCGGCACGGCGGTCAGCAGGAAGCCGGCCACCGCCGCGGCCACGAAGCCGAACAGCATCTCGTGCGCGTGCCACGTGCTGGCCCCGATGGGGCCGTCCACCCACGCGCCGGTGATCAGGATCGCGACCCACCCCGCGAGCAGGGCCGCCGCCGCCACGCCGGACAGCAGGAAGAAGGGGCGGAACCCGTAGGCGAAGATCAGGGGCGGGCAGGGGCGTTCGGTTGGGCGTTCGGTTGGGCGTTCGGTTCGGGCCGTGGCGGAACTGGTCATGGGGCTTCCCGCGCGTTGAAGGGCATCGGTCATGCCCAACTCTGCGGTCAGTCCGCGCCGCCGTCTTTGATCACCATCAAACTGGATTCATTCCGGCGGATGCCGCTGGGGCCGCCACCCGGGTCGCCGCTCGGGCCGGGGACCGCCGCTCAGGCCCCGCCGGACCCGGACGACAGAAGCCGTTTCAGCGCGTCGCGGGCCTTGGCGTCCAGCACGGGAAGGCCGTCGCGGGCCTCCAGCACGAAGGCGCCGGGGTCGGCCAGGGTGCGCAGGGCGAAGCCGGTCACCCGCGGCGGGCCGGACGCCATCGGCGCGTCGTCGTAGATCGCCGAGAAGGTGCAGCCGGCCAGCGTGGCGCGCAGCATCAGCGCCTCGTCGGAGGAGACTGCGGCTGCCGGCCCGTTGATCCCGAACAGCAGCCTCTCGGCCTCGCCGTCGGTGACCAGCCCGCGTTCCAGCATGATCTCCACCATGGCGGAGGTGGTCATGACCGGAGCGGCGCGGCCCTTCCAGCAGAAGCGGCCATCGTCCCAGCCGATGTCCAGGCACCGGAAGATCATGTGCGGATCGGCACCGCCGGGCGTCCCGGCGACGATGTAGTTCACCCGCAGCAGCCCGTTCCACGCGCCGGCCGGTGCGACGATGCACGAAACTCCCCGCCGGGTCAGGCGAAGATAGGTGTCGTTGATGCCCGAAGGCTCGAAGTCGAACAGCATGGCTGGCTCACCTTGGTCCGGGGTCACCATTCCCCCTCGAACGAAAAAGGTGAGCATCGGTTCCCGCATGGCAACATGACCATGTGTATGGTCTCCTTTTGCGCAGGCGCGAAAAAGGTAGGACGCGGAACCGCGGGCTTTGGCTAAGCCTTGGGACGGAAAGCCTTGCAGACCTCGGGGTCGGTGTCGATCCAGGCGCCGCCGATCAGATCGAGGCAGTACGGAATTGCCGGAAACACGGCCATCAGGCAGTCGTGAATGGCCGAGGGCTTGCCCGGCAGGTTCACGATCAGGCTGTTGCCGCGGATGCCCGCCGTCTGGCGGGACAGGATCGCGGTCGGCACCACCGTCAGACTGACGCTGCGCATCAGCTCCCCGAACCCCGGCATCATCTTCTGGCAGACCTTCTCCGTCGCCTCCGGCGTCACGTCGCGGGGCGCCGGCCCCGTGCCGCCGGTGGTGACGATCAGGTCGCAATGCTCCCAGTCCGCCAGTTCGATCAGGGTGGTGACGATGCCTTCCAGGTCGTCGGGGATGACGCGCGCCACCGGCTTCCAGGGAGAGGCGACGATGCGCTCCAGCTCCGCCCGGATCGCCGGCCCGCCCTTGTCCTCGTAGATCCCCCGGCTCGCCCGGTCGGAAACCGTGACGATGCCGATCCGAAGCGGGCGATCCTTGCCGGGGGTGGTCATGGTGGAGTCCTTAGTTGCCGGGGCCGAGGAACACGGTCTTGTAGGCGTCCTTGTCCCCGTTGGCCGTGTCGGTCAGCTGGAAGGTCAGCGGGGTGGAGGCCGCCGCGACCGAGGCGCGCGGTGCCGTGACATAGACGCGGTAGGTCGCCACGCTGTCCGGCGACGCGGAGATGTGGCTGGCGTGGCTGGTGCCTTCCACGTCGTTCTCGCCCACCACCTTCACGTCGGCGCCGTCGATGCCGGCCGCCACCAGGGCGTAGGCGCGGTTCTGGCGGGTCTTGTTGGAGACCTTGAAGGTGTAGGCGTTGCGGATGGTGCCGTCCTGCAGCGTGACGAACAGCGGCGCGCGGTCGCGCTGAACGGCGATGTCCAGCCGTGGGCGCAGGGCGTACGTCCAGGCCATGGCGCCGGCGATCACCAGCATCATCAGGCTGTAGACGATGGTGCGCGGGCGGACCAGCCGCCAAGTGTAGGTCTTGCCGTGGGCGCGGGTGTCCTGGGCGGCCAGACTGTCGAAGCGGATCAGGCCGGTCGGCAAGTTCTGCGACACCATGATGTTGTCGCAGGCATCGGCGCAGAGGCCGCAATTGATGCAGTCCGCCTGCTCGCCCGTGCGGATGTCCACGCCCACCGGGCAGACCTGCACGCACTGCCCGCAGTCGATGCAGTCGCCGAATCCCAGCGCCTTGCGTTCGTCCCAGGTCTGGGACTTGCGCTTGGCGGACCGCTTGTCGCCGCGCAGGCGGTCGTAGGTGACGACGAGGCTGTGCTCGTCCAGCATGGCGGTCTGGATGCGCGGCCACGGGCACATGTAGTAGCACATCTGCTCGCGCGTCCAGCCGGCCATGACGTAGG
>Ga0065721_10050004_pt1 | contig 24324 bp, 24 predicted proteins | sample Mesricmetagenome_FD_59108 | JGI IMG/M metagenome (GOLD analysis project Ga0065721, IMG submission 59108) | Mesophilic microbial community from rice straw/compost enrichment Sample: eDNA_1 v2 (version 2) | ecosystem: Engineered > Solid waste > Grass > Composting > Bioreactor | place: USA: Davis...
TCTAGCGGTCTGCGAGACCGTTGCAGGTTCATTTTCCGGCACCACGACTCTCTAGCGGTCTGCGAGACCTCTGCAGCTTCAATTTCCGACACCTCGCCACTCAAACGATCTGCGAGACCGTTGCAGGTTCACTTTCCGACACCCCGCCGCTCTAACGGTCTGCGAGACCGTTGCAGGTTCACTTTCCGGCACCCTGCCGCTCTAACGGTCTGCGAGACCGTTGCGACAGCGAAAAACCGCCTTGCTCGCGAATGCGAGCAAGACGGCTTCCTTACTTGTTCTGTCCCGTATAGATATGGATCGCATCTCTCAAGAACTCCGCTGTTCCCGGTTGGTCCTTGTCATAGTAAGCGGTGAACCGCTCGTCATCGACGTACATCTGGGCGAGACCGGCGTGCGTTTCCGGACTGTATTGCGCCCAATAGAACATCAGCCATCTCTTATGCATTTCCGCTGCCTGCTGAGCCAGCTCTCCTGCAGGGTCTCCCGTCCGGTAAGCTTCCGCCAGCTTGACATGCAGCTCTTCTCCCAGCTTCGTCACTTCCGCATATTGAGCCTCGGTCATATTCTGCAGCTTGGCGTTGGACTTGTTGACGGCATCCTCCCCGTACTTCTCCCGAGCTTCCTTGCCGTACTTCCTCTCGTTCTCGTCGATCATCTTTTGTTTGAAGCCTTCGAATTTCTCTTGGTCGCTCATCGTCGATCTCCCTTCCGTTAGCGCGATCGTCTTGTCAACGTTCGCAATCAGCTTGTCGAGCTGGCTTCTGCGCGCCAGAAGCTGCTCTCGATGCTCCTTCAGGGCGGCGGCGCCGTCGAAAGACGGATGGGTCACGATGTCCTTGATCGTCTCCAGCGGTACGCCGAGCTCTCGATAGAACATAATTTGCTGCAGCCGCTCGACTTCCCGAGCTCCGTAGATGCGATAACCGGACGAGTTCGTTCTGGCCGGCTTCAGAATGCCGATCTCGTCGTAATATCGCAGCGTGCGCGTACTTACGCCCGCTAGCTGGCCTAACTTCAGCACCGTGTACTCCATGTCGTCACCCCCTGAACTAACGGTACACCTTTACGTAACGTCAATGTCAAACCCTATTTTATCAGGATTTTCGTAAGTCAACATTCCGCCCTTCTATATTCTTTGACAGGAATATTAGAGTTCATCTATATTAGGAGTATGAGAACAAATACTTTAACGGCTCTCGCAGAGCCTAATCGATTGCATATCGTCGAGCTGCTGCGCACCGGTCCTCGTCCCGTCGGGGACATTGCCGAGGAGCTCCGCCTGAACCAGCCGCAAGTTTCCAAGCACCTTAAAGTGCTGAGCGAAGCCGGAATCGTCGAGGTTCGGGCTATTGCCCAGCGGCGGATCTACAGGCTCCGACCGCAGCCCTTTCGCGAGTTGAACGCCTGGATCGAATCCTTCAGCAAGCTGTGGGAAGAACGGTTCGATCAGTTAGACGAATATTTGCAGCTGCTGCAGGACCAGGAACCGCAAGAATAAGACCACCTCACGCCTATAAGGCGTTCGGTGGTCTTGTTCTTTGATGCTGCTACCCTACCAGTGGAGCCTCCGTGCCCTTCGTCCCTTCGACTTCGAAGCCTTCCTTGCGCCAATATTCGATTCCGCCGAGCATCTCCTTCACTCGGAACCCGAGCGCGGATAAGCGGGCGGCCGCCTTCGTCGCGCCGTTGCATGCCGGTCCCCAGCAATAGGCCACGATCAGCCGTTCCTTGTCTAGATGAGCGGTCGTCTCCTCGTTCATATTCGCTGACCATAGATGGCTCGCGCCCGGGATATGGCATTCCTCGTAAGCTTTGGCGCCTCGAACGTCGATCAACACGAAATCATTCGTTCCATTCTCCATATCGAATTTTACGTCGGACACGTCGGTTTCCATCGCAAGCTTGTTCATGTAATGCCGATGCACGGCTTCAGGGGATGCAGCGGGCGTCTCTAATACGCGCGATACTCGGGCGTTAACTTGGCTCATATCGATAACCTCCAGATTTGTTGTTAACCGAAGCTTAGCACGCTATCGTACAACGGAGTTATCGATCGTTTTCTATGGAATCCATCAATAATATTGATAGTTAGGCATCGCCAAGAAGCTTAATAAACCCTTGGAACGGATTGGACTGCCACTTCTTCTTCGCATAGATGAGCTGGGTGTAGAACCGGCACTCGGGATGGACGAACGGAATCGCGACGACTTGCCCTTGCCGCACGGCTTCGGCGACAGCAATACGAGGCAGCAGCGCGATGCCGAGACCGTAGGTGACGCACTGTTTGATCGCTTCCAGATTACCGAATTCATAGGCCAGCCGATAGCCGATGTGCCCGTTCCGGAGCAGCTTCAGCAGCATAGCCCGGTAGGTGCATCCGTCCTCGGTCAGAATGAGCGATTCGCTCTCGATATCCTCCAGCCGAATCTCTTCTTGGCCTGCGAATCGATGATCGGGATGCGCGATGATGACGAGCTGTTCTTCCCGAAGCACGGTCGTATGCAATTCGGGATCGGAGAACGGCGGGTCCAAGATGATGCCTACGTCCAGCTCGCCTTCCTTCACCGATTCGATAATTTGCGGCTCGTTCCCCGGCTGAAGCGTGACGTTAATCTCGGGAAATCTCTCTCGGTAAGCCTGCAAGTATGGGGGGAGATAGAACGCAGCCAATGTCTCGATCGTTCCGACGGACAGCGTCCCCTTCGACTGCTTCGAGACGACCTCCTTCGATTCGTCGTGCAGCCTTGCGATCTCATCCGCATATCGGAGCAAGGCTTCCCCCGCGAGCGTCAGCCTCATTCCTCTGCCGAACCGCTCCAGCAGCACGGCTCCATACGCAGCCTCTAGCTTCTGAATTTGCGTCGTCACGCTGGATTGCGCGTAGCCGAGCGTCTCCGCCGCCTTCGTATAGCTGCCCTTCTTGACCACCTCGCGGAAAGTCCGCAAATACGTCAGCTCCATCCTACCGGCTCCCCTCTACCTCTTGTCGCAACGAATCGAACAACAGCCTCGTCTTAGCCGGATCCTTATCGTTATAGATGATATAACCGCTCTCTAGCTTGAATTGAAGGTAAGGCGGATGATCTTTGAAAATATAAAGTCTGGTCTTGCCCAGCCCCTTCAACCGAAAATGACCACGCGCATATTGGTCGGTCGCTTCACCGTTCGTCTTCGACCCCGATGGCACTTGATTGATCAGCGCGATTTCCTGGATATCCCCAACTTTAAAGTCATAGGAATACATCGGATAGTCGATCTCAACCCGTTGGTCCTGCGTAACCGTGAGCGTCGGAGACGTCAACTCCGCGCGAACGATCATGAAGCACACGAATCCGAGGATCGCCGCAACCGCTGCGCCCAAGCTCCACATGACTATTTTTCCGGCTAACGTTCCCGTATTTACGGTCATCCCCGCGCCGATGCGCTTGGGAACCAGAACCCGCTTATTACGGGGATTGTGATAGGTGAACCCGTTCCTCCAGGACTCGTCGTCGTCTTCCTCGGAACCCCATCCGTTGCTCTTCTTCAACTCCAACGTGTCGCGGAAGGCTCGGCGGAACGGAATAACGGCGACGAAGATGAAAGCGAATATCCAACCTAAGTAATAAATGAACATCAGGCCATACCACTTGTACAACAAAGCAAACGGAACAAGCGCCGCTAACGTCCATAGGCTCATTCGGGAGAACTGCTTATCGTATCGTTGCCGGATGGCTTGGATCGCCTCATTCTCCGTAGCGCTAGGCGGCAGAGCGATGCTGAATAGAACACCTGCTTCGAACTTCGATTGCGGCTTGTAAATAGCCAGCATGGAGCCATATAGAATAATCGCCGGGAGGAGTAAAATGACGATCAGCATGAAGTAGACCCCTCTCTGTTTACTAGTCAAGACCCATTATACCATCCACAAAAGTCTCCGAAACGCGAAAAACCCCGACGCAGCGCTTCTGCATCGGGGTTAACATCTGAACTTACGTATGTTGGCTAACCGCTCGCCGCGGATAGTCGGACATGGCGTTGACGGATACGACCGCCTCCGTCTTCTTGCTCGGCTTATTCCAATACTGCTCGTTCCCAGGCAAGTCGTCGAACCAGGATGCATCCGGCGGACAATCCAGAACCATGAATTTACCGTACTGCCCGTCTCGGGACTGGTGGTATTTCAAGTACGCCTTGCCGTCTTCAATGGCTAGAATTTCTATTTTACCGGAGGTGTGGCTCATCGACAGGCGGACGCGCTTGCCAAGCCCGGACGTTCTCGCCTTCGCTTGCTCGACGAGCTCGTAGACCTTCGCGAGCGGAAGGACGAAGTCGCTGTTGCCCGCGACCGGACGGTTGACGAAGAAATAATACGGCGTCACTCCCGCCCAAGACAGACGGTCCAACAGCTCGCCGAGTACGTTCGGATCGTCGTTGATCCCGCGAAGGATCGGCGTCTGGTTGACGACGATCGCGCCTGCGTTATGCAACGCTTCGAATCCGCGCACCGCTTCCGGAGTAATCTCTCTAGGATGATTAATATGTGCCATGACGTAAATACGCTTCTGCGCGTCGGAGAATTCCTTGATCGTCGCAAGCAGCTGTTCGTCTTCATATATGCGCATCGGGTTGAATACCGGAATTTTCGAGCCTAACCGGATAATCTTAACATGATCGATCGCCCGCAGCCGCTCGAGGATCGAACGGAGCTTCGGCGTTCCTAGAATTAAGCTGTCGCCGCCCGTAAGCAGCACGTTGCTGATCTCCGGGTGCTCGGCGATATACTTAAGCCCCGGCTCCACGTCGTTCACCGCTTCTTTCACGTCGTTGCGGAACAGCCTCTTGCGGAAGCAGTAACGGCAATACGCACCGCACACCTCAGACACAATCAGCAGCGCCGTCGATTTGTACTTATGCTGGCAGCCTGGCACGACGTAGTTCGTATCCTCGTCCGAGGCGTCCCAACGGCCGTATTCCTTCAGCTCCCCTTCGTTAGGGATGACCAGCTTGCGCAACGGATCGGCGGGATCGTTCCAGTCGATCAAGCCCAAATAAAACTCATTCACGCGAAACACGAACTTATCCACGATTCGCTTCAGTCTCTGACGCTCCGTCTCCGGTATGTGAGCGATGCGGTCGATGTCGGTTATATACTTGGGTTGTGCCAATCTTAAAACCTCCTCAAGTTTATAGTCGATCGAACGGCGGCGTAATGTTACCGGACCTTCCCTACCCCCTTCCTTCGCCAAAATAAAAAGACCCGTTCGCGCGCGGAAACCTACGGCTTCCAGCATTCGGGTCTTCTGAAGATAACAAAAAAGACCCGCGAAGGGTCAATGACGGCAGATGATCGGATCTGCTCTATAATGCCTGACCCATCTCAAGCTGACGAGGTTAGCTGACGGACTCGGGATAGATGGTTCCCTACGATCCGGAAATTCGGACCGATTCGCCCCTGAAGAGTGGTTCCCCCGCTTCCCGGCGCGCGCCGGGAACTAAGCTTCTTTAACTATATGCCATTGGACCGAAGGGTGTCAAATTATCCCTAGGCTAGCGGATAAGCGTAAGCGCGCTCTACCTTGCAAATCTTAATCTCGTAACGCGAATACCACTCGCCCTTGCCTCGCGCTTGCGCGACGAGATGCTCCTCATTGCTGCGCCAATGCTTAATGGCTTCGAGGCTTTCCCAATAAGAGATCGTAATACCGAAGCCTTCTGCGTTCCGGACGCTCTCGACTCCCATGAAGCCCGGCTGCTGCTTCGCCAGCTCGACCATCCGAGCGGCCGTCTGACTGTAGTCTTTGTCGCCTTCCGTTCGCTGGCTGGAGAAGATCACCGCGTAACACGTGCCGTTCTCGCCTGATTCCAGGCCGTGACTCATTGGCATGGCTGCGTCGCTCCCATCGTTCCCTCTTGATCTGCACTCATGCCCTGCCGCGCCTGATACGTCTGTCCCCATGCCTTCATCGCCAAGATGATCGGCTCCAGCGTTCTGCCGTATTCCGTCAGCGAATACTCCACCCTCGGCGGCACTTCGCCGTACACCTGCCGATGGACGAGTCCGTCGCGTTCTAAATCTCTCAGCTGCAACGTCAGCATGAACTGAGTTAATTTCGGGTACAGTCTGCGGAATTCATTAAACCGCTTCTTGCCGTCAATCAAGTGATACAGAATTATGCCTTTCCATTTGCCCCCTATAACATCCAAGGCGGTCTCGACGCTGCACTGCTTGGCCGGAGTCGGTTTCGTCTCGATTTTGCTAGCGCTCCCCATCTGCGCCACCCTCCCAATAGTATGATTTTTCATACTTAATCTGATAAATCTGCGTACTTTTGCATATCTAGTGTATCTCATATACTGAGTTCGAACCATACTTCAAATCTTGAAAGGATGAAGGACAATGAAAGCAATCGGAGTTACGAAAGATAACCGGTTCACGAATTTCGAGCTGGAAACGCCGAAGCCGCAAGGTAGAGATTTGCTCGTGAGGGTGAAAGCCGTCTCGGTCAATCCGGTAGACGTTAAGAGCAGAGGCAACCAGAGCGACACGCCGAAAATTCTCGGATGGGACGTTGCCGGGGTCGTGGAGGAGGTTGGCGGGGACTGCACGCTGTTCAAGCCGGGAGACGAAGTCTACTATGCGGGAAGCATAACCCGAGCGGGCTGCAACAGCGAGCTACATCTCGTCGACGAGAGAATCGTAGGGAAAAAGCCGAAGAGTCTGGATTTCGCCGAAGCCGCTGCTTTGCCGTTAACCGCGATTACGGCATGGGAAGCGTTATTTGACCGTATGAACCTTTCACGTCATGAAGCGGATAATCAGGGCCGCTCGATCCTCATTATCGGCGCGGCCGGAGGCGTTGGGTCGATCGCGACGCAGCTTGCTAAGCTGGCAGGTCTTACGGTTATCGGAACGGCGTCCAGGAAGGAATCGTCCGATTGGGCACGCGAGCATGGCGCGGACATCGTCATTAACCATCGCGAAGCGTTCGTTCCCCAATTGAAAGCGGCCGGACTCGACGGCGTGGACTACATTCTGTGCCTGAACAGCACGGCGGCCCATTGGACGCAAATGGCCGACGCGATCGTGCCGCAAGGTAAAATCTGCGCGATCGTGCCGGCCGAAGAGCCCGTAGATGTGAATGCTATATTCGCTAAAAGTGTTGCACTACATTGGGAATTGATGTTCACCCGCTCGATGTTCCATACGCCGGATATGGAGGAACAGCATCGCTTGCTGGACACCTTATCGGATCTAGTGGACGCCGGCCGAATCCGGTCGACGCTAACGAAGCGTCTATCGCCGATCACTGCCGCCAATCTCGAGCTCGCGCACGAGACGCTGGCCTCCGGCGACATGATCGGCAAGCTGGTCCTGGAACGGTTCGAGTAACTTCCCGTTTAAGCCAATACGCCTTCGATCCGCTTGAGGATGTCCGCGGACAAGGTAATGCCCGAAGCGCTGGCGTTCTGCTCGAGCTGCTCGACCTTCGTCGCGCCGACGAGAGCGCTCGCCACGCTGTCATGGCGGAGAATCCAGGCGATCGCGAGCTGCGACAGCGTAATGCCGATTTCCTCGGCGATCACGATCAGCTGCTCTACTTTGTCCAGGTATTCTTCCGTCAAGAAGTTCTTAATCCACATGTTCGCCTTCGGATCGTTCGCACGGCTGCCTTCCGGAATGTGCTGACCGCGGCGGTATTTGCCGGTAAGCACGCCTTGGGCGAGCGGCGAGAAGACGACTTGCGCGATTCCGTTCTTCTCGCTGACAGGGATAACTTCTTGCTCGATACCGCGATAGAACATGCTATATTGCGGTTGGTTCACGACGATGCGGTCTAGCAAATATTTGTCCGCAACGCCAAGTCCTTCTTGAAGTTGCGCCGCGGTCCATTCGCTGACGCCGACGTACAAGATCTTACCTTGGCGAACAAGGTCTTCGATCGTGCGAAGCGTCTCTTCTACAGGTGTATTCGGATCGTAACGATGGCAGTAGAAAATATCGACATAGTCCATCTGCAGGCGCTTCAAGCTGGCATGAACCTGTTCGAACACGTGCTTGCGCGACAGGCCGCGGTCGTTCGGTCCGTCGCCCATCGGCCAGAACGCCTTCGTCGCCACGACGAACGAATCGCGCTTATGCTGCTTCAACGCTTCTCCGAGCAGGATTTCTGCTTCCCCGCGCTCGTACACGTTGGCCGTATCGAAGAAGTTGATGCCAAGCTCGAACGCGCGGTTCGTCAACTTGCCTACCGTATCTGTACCGACGGAATTACCGTATGTTAACCAACTGCCTAAGCTGATCTCGCTGACTTGTAATCCTGTTTTGCCTAATTTACGATATTTCATTCGATCTCCTCCATGCTATGTAATGATTTGTAAACGCGCGTTCACAAGCCCATAAAGCGGGAGTGAACGCGCGTTCACTCTTCTAGTAGCGTAACAAGACCGGTGTCGCCTGTCAACTGTGTGGAATTCAACACATTTGAACGATCCTACTCTTTGGCGAACCGCTTGATCGCTCTAGCCTTGGCACGCTGGATTTCCACTTGCCTGTCGCGAGTCGGCGCGTTCGTGACCAGCGATTCGAGCAGCTTGCGCGCCACCTCCGTCACTTCCTGCACCGCGAGCTGGAACGCGGCTTCGTTCGCCTTGGAGGGCGAGTTGAAGCCTGACAGCTTCCTGACGAATTGCAGCGATGCGGCTCTGACCTCGTCCTCCGTCGCCGGCGGTTCGAAATTGAACAACGTCTTAATGTTTCTGCACATCTCGCATCCTCCACTATTCCCATTTGTCGTCTATTATAACGCGCATTGAGGGTCAACGCGATGTCGCTCTATCAGCGTCAGCGCTTCAAGAGAGGCGACCGCCCGTTTGACACTGAGAATGATTATCAATTAAACTCGTTACAAGATCGGACTTTAAGGGTAACGGAGGAAAGAACGATGCCGGCAACGGAGACTGTCGCCACTAACACGATGCACCTGCACTATACGGAGGCCCGGGAGATCGGAATGAAAAGCGGGAAACTCTACAGGGTATCGTCAAGCGCCGAAGAGCGATTCTGCGTATGCCTCCATGCGGACGTAACGGCGGCTTTGGACGAACCGGCATCCGCTCCGGTTCGCATACCGAAGGGCGAGCTCTTCTACCTGCCTTCCCGTCTGGCCGCCAATATCGAATCCTTATCCCAGACGGACGCAAGCCTCATCCTGATCTCCTTCCGGGCTGCCGGCGGCAGCTTCAGCATAGCGGGGCATGGGGAACGGATTCACCGATTCAGGTTTCCGCAAATGCGTAACTGGGCCTCGGAGTTCGTCGTTCACGACGAAGAGAGCCCCGCGCAAGATTATTGGCTCGCGCAATCCCGTTTGTACGCCATCGCATCGGCCTACATCCGGTCCCTGCAAGCGCCCCGGCGCGATGTTCATCCGCTTCAGATCGTCGAACGCGCCAGACAAGCGATTCACGACAATTACGAAGGAGCGCTCGACATGGATCGGCTCGCCCGCAGCCTCGGCGCGAGTCCGAACGTGTTCTACCGATCATTCCGAGAGCATACCGGGCTTAGCCCGTTGAAATATTTAACCGCAACGCGGCTCGAAGCGTCGCTCCGCCTGCTCGCGGATCCCGAAGTGAGCGTCGCCGAAGCGGCGCATTCCGTCGGATATTCGGACGAGTATTACTTCAGCAGGCTATTCAAAAAACAGATGAGACTCACGCCTACGGAGTATGCTTCCCGGGCGCACGTTTCGATTGCGGCCTTAAGTCCGATTTTCGTGGGAGACCTCGCCGTGTTAGGCCTCGTACCGCGCGTATCACTTGGCCGCGATTGGGACTTGGACGAGTCTCTTGCCGAAAGCTGCATAGAAGAAGTCGGCCGGGCTCGGCCCGACTTTATCCTCACGGGCCCTCTATCAGACGGGCTGCTCCGAAAGCTTGAGAGGATCGCGCCAGTGACGGTTCTGCATTGGTTCGACTACTCTTGGAAATCCAGGCTACTCGAAATCGGAGAACTGTTCGGACTTAGAACCGTCGCCGAGCGTTGGTTGTCCGATTACGAACGCAAAATCGACAACGCGCGCCGTCATGTCGGATCAAGCTGCCGCCGAACCCCCTATTTGCTCGTCGGCGTAAGAGAAACCGGATTCAGAGTGTACGGCAAGCAACGGCCGAAGTTCACGGATTTGCTATACGAAGAGCTGAAGCTAGCATCTCCGCCCGCGGCCGAAGGCATCGGATTCATGGATGCTTCAGACATCGCCGAGATTGCCGCGCTAGGCAACGATCACGTGCTGTTCATCGTTGAATTCCCGGCGCCGGATTCGTATTGCGAGCAATTGGCCCTTACTTGGCGAACCTATACGGAGCCCCGGGAGGGCCGCGCGCGCGAGTGCTTGTTCGTGCGCCTGGAGGAACCTTTCCTCTATAATGCGGCCATGCACGGACTGCTCGTCGACCAGATCGTCGGCAGCTTAGCCCGGAATCGCTAATCGCATCCGATCAATCGAATAGAAATGTCCATGCCGAAACCGGAATATCCATTCCGGTTTTTTGTGTATTCGCTACAATCGTTTTATGTGAGATTGAAAATCATTATCAATTAGAAAGAGACTCACCCTATGCGTATCGGTTTGAGAGGACTCATCCTTCTCCTGTTTGCTCTATCGGTCGCGTCCCTGTTCGTCGGCGTCTCCGCGATCGGTCCGCTAGACCTGCTGCACCCGACTCCTGCGCAGCTCGAAGTGCTGCGGCTTAGCCGCATCCCGCGCCTGGCCAGCCTGATTCTCGCCGGCGCTGGCATGAGTATCGCCGGACTCCTGATGCAGCAGCTCATCGGCAATAAGTTCGTCGAACCGACCACGGCCGGGACGACGGATACCGCCAGCCTCGGCGTGCTGGTTGCGCTGCTGCTCGTGCCCGGTGCGCCGCCGCTGGCGAAGATGCTCATCGCCTTCGGCTTCGCGCTGGCCGGAACGATGACGTTCATGCGAATCTTGAACCGCATTCCGTTCAGAGAACCGATCTTAATCGCTCTCGTAGGCCTGATGTTCGGCGGCATCGTCGGCTCCGCCGCGATGTTCCTCGCGCAGAAATACGACTTGCTGCAGAGCTTGTCCGGCTGGCTATACGGCGACTTCTCCGCGGTGCTGCAAGGACGCTACGAAATGCTCTACGTCAGCGCGCCGCTTATCGCGATCGCCTACGTCTATGCCGACCGGTTCACGATCGCGGGCATGGGCGAACACTTCGCGATCAGCCTCGGCCTGCCCTATCGCTACGTTGTTAACATCGGGCTTGCGATCGTCGCACTCGTGACCGCCGTTATCTTGTTGACGGTCGGCTCCCTGCCGTTCCTCGGGCTCATCGTGCCGAACATCGTCTCGCTATACCGCGGAGACAATCTTCGCCTCAATCTGCCGCATACGGCGCTGCTAGGGGCGAATTTCCTACTCCTATGCGACATCCTCGGGCGAACGCTGATCCATCCGTACGAAATTCCGGTAGGCATGATCGTCGGCGTCGCCGGCAGCGGCATCTTCCTCGCCATGCTGCTGAAGAGGAGGCGATCGCATGCGTGACGGCTGGAAGCTCGTATGGCTCGCGGCGGTTGCAATCGCGTTGATCGCGGTGTTCATGACGATCGACGGCAGCGGCAACTGGGACTACGTGCTCCCTCGACGAGCGAAGAAAATTGCGGGCATGCTTCTGACGGGTTGCGCGATATCGATGTCCACCGTTATTTTTCAGACGCTGACGAACAACAGGATACTGACCCCCAGCTTTATCGGATTCGACTTTCTGTTCGTGCTGCTGCAGACGACGATCGTATTCGTATTCGGTGCAGCCTCTCTCGCAACGATGGATGCCAACCTCAAGTTCCTTCTCGCGGTTGCCGCGATGGCCCTGTTCGCCGGATTGCTGTACCGTCTGCTCTTCCGACGACGCGACCAAGCCTTATTCTTCCTGCTTCTCGTCGGGATCATATGCGGCACGTTCTTCTCGAGCTTATCGCAATTTATGCAGAAGCTTCTCGATCCGAACGAGTTCGCGGTGCTGCAAGATCGCATGTTCGCCAGCTTCAATCAGATGAACGGCGAAGTGCTGCTCATGGCAGCCCTGATCTCGGCGATGGCGATAATGGCGTTCGCGCGGGACTTCAAATATCTGGACGTACTGGCGCTCGGCCGGGATCATGCGATCAATTTAGGCGTTCCGCACGAGCGAATCACGAAGCGATTCCTGATCCTCATCGCCGTTCTCGTCGCCGCGTCCACCGCTCTCGTAGGACCGATTACGTTCTTGGGTCTGCTCGTGTCGAACGTTGCCTATAAGCTCATGCGTTCGTTCCGGCATGCGGTCGTCATACCGGCCGCGGCGCTCGTCAGCGTCGTCGCTTTGGTGAGCGGACAGCTGATCGTAGAACGGGTATTCACGTTCTCTACGACGCTAAGCGTCATCCTCAACTTCGTCGGAGGCGTATATTTCCTCTATTTGCTGCTAAAGGAGAACAAGACGTGATCGAAATACAAGAGGCTACGATTCAATACGGCGGCGTATATGGCATTCGCAACGTAACGGCCACGATCTCCGCAGGTAAGGTCACGACATTGATCGGACCTAACGGAGCCGGTAAAAGCACGTTGTTGTCGGCGATCGGCCGCATGCAGTCGCTGGACGCAGGTACGGTGAAGATCGGCGGTCTAGACGTGGGCAGGACGGACAGCAACGAGCTTGCCAAGAAAGTCGCCGTTCTGAAGCAATCGAACGCGATCAACGTCCGCATCACCGTCCAAGAGCTCGTCGAATTCGGGCGATTCCCGCATGCTCGGGGAAGGCTTACGGCAGCGGACCGCGTACGCGTCGACGCGGCGATCGACTATCTAGACCTGCATCCTTTCCGCGGAACATACCTGGACCAATTAAGCGGCGGCCAGAGGCAACGGGCTTTCATCGCCATGGTGCTCGCGCAGGACACCGAATACGTCCTGCTAGACGAACCGCTCAACCATCTAGATATGAAGCATTCGGTGCAGACGATGACGACGCTTCGCAGATTGGTTGACGATCTAGGCAAAACGGTCGTTCTTGTGCTCCACGATATTAACTTCGCGAGCGTCTATTCGGACGATATTATCGCCATGAAGGACGGAGCTATCGTTCATACGGGACCTGCCGCTGCCATGATGGAGCAGGAAGTGCTGCGCGAAGTATACGATTTCGAGATCCCCGTACACGTGATCGGGGGCAATCGTATCGGTGTCTATTACGCTTGAGTTCGATTGGCAGTCTGAAGCGGCCAGCTTCGGGTAAAGCCAATTAACTATATCAAAAGTCAAACTAGGAGTGGTTAGAAGTGAAGAAAGGTTTAACGTTCATCATTATTACTTTAATGGCGGCACTGCTATTGTCCGCGTGCGGCTCCAAAAATAACGAGAACGCAGCGCCATCCAGCTCGTCCGCGCCGGCCAGCCCCGTGGAAAGCGCATTAGCCGCAGCGCCTAGCGAATCGGCCGCAAGCCCGAGTGCTTCTGTTCCTGCCGAAGTTACGATCACTCATCCGCTGGGCACAGCGACCGTGAAGACCAATCCCGCGAAGGTCGTCGTGTTCGACTACGGCACGCTCGACACGCTCGACAAGCTCGGAATCGAGGTCGCGGCGCTGCCTAAAGCGACGCTTCCATCGTATTTAAGCAAATATAATGACGCGAAGTACGAAGACGCCGGTTCGCTGTTCGAGCCGGACTTCGAGAAGCTGAACAAGCTGAAGCCCGACGTTATCTTTATAGGCGCGAGAACGGCTGCCGCGTACGAAGAGCTGAACAAGATCGCGCCGACGATTCAGATGTCGCTGGATTACGCCCAATATACGGCTTCGTTCGAAGGCAACGTCGGCATCATCGGAAGCATCTTCGCTAAGGAAACGGAAGCCGCTCAAGGCCTTCAAGAGATTAACGCTGCCATCGCCGATCTGAAGGGCAAGGCTTCCGGCGCCGGCAAAGCGCTCATCGTCTTGACGACCGGCGGCAAGCTTAGCGCATTCGGTCCAGGCTCCCGCTTCGGCATCATTCACGACGGCTACGGCTTCGTGCCGGCGGACGACAAGATCGAGGTGTCCCCTCATGGCCAATCGATCTCGAACGAATTTATCGCCGAGAAAAATCCGGATATTCTGTTCGTCGTCGATCGCGACACGGTTGCCGGCGGCCAAGGCAGCACCCCTGCCAAGGAAATTATCGAGAACGCGCTCGTGAAGAATACGAATGCGTACAAGAACGGTAAAATCGTCTATCTGGACGCCAACTATTGGTACTTATCCGGCGGCGGACTTCAAGCCGATATCGAGATGGTGAAAGAAGCCGCGCAAGCGGTGCAATAATAGGCCCACCGCGCCGCAAAGGAGATGGACCCGATGCTCATTCAGACACGAACGATCGTCGTTCAGCCAGGCAACGCCGACAAAGTCGTCGAGCGATTCAGCCAGGAAGGCGTGCTGGACGCTAGAGAAGGCCTCATCGATATTACCGTCATGGTGAACAAGAGAAGCAAAGATACCGAGGAAGTCGTCGTCTTCATCAGGTGGGAGTCAGATGAAGCGTGGAAAGCGTGGGAGAAAAGCCCCGAGCATATCCAAGGCCATCGCGACAGCCGCGGCAGGCAGCCTCCGGAATTCGTCATCAGCACGACGGTCAATATGTACGAGGTGAAGAAGGTTCGCCCAGGTCTGGCGAGTCATGCTCAATAAATCAAACAACCGTCAGGACGCCTCGTCCCGACGGTTGCTTGTTATTTACCGCTTCTCCCGAATCTCCTCGGCAATCCGCTCCGCAAGCGCGGCCGTTACCATCGATCCAAGGTCGCCTTCTCCGCGTCTGCGCACGGATACCGTTCCACCGCTTCGCTCCTGCTCCCCGACGATTAGCATATACGGCACTTTCTCCAGCTGCGCCTCGCGAATTTTGTAGCCGAGCTTCTCGCTCCGTGCATCGATCTCGGCGCGAATCCCTCTGGCCGCAAGCTGCTGCTTCACTTCCAACGCGTAGTCTATGAACGCGTCCGACACTGGAAGCAGCTTCGCTTGAACCGGGGCCAGCCAGGTCGGGAACGCCCCGGCGTAATGCTCCGTCAAGATGCCCATGAACCGATCGATCGACCCGAAGATTGCACGGTGAATAACGACGGGGCGATGCTTCAGCCCGTCCTCCCCGATATACGCAAGCTCGAACCTCTCCGGCATTTGAAAATCGACCTGGATCGTGCCGCACTGCCAGCTCCGCTTAAGCGCATCGAGTATATGGAAATCGATCTTCGGCCCGTAGAAGGCGCCATCTCCCTCGTTCAAGCTATATGGGATGCCGCTTCCTTCGAGTACGCGTTTCAATGCCTCTTCCGCCCTGTCCCATAGCTCAACGGCTCCCATGAAGTCTTCGGGCCGCGTCGACAGCTCGATCCGGTAGTCGAACCCGAATACGTCGTACATTCGGTCGATCAGAGCGATAACCCGATGGATTTCCTCCTCGATCTGGTCCTCCCTCACGAATAGATGCGCGTCGTCCTGGCAGAACGTCCGCACCCGCATCATCCCGCTTAGAGCGCCGGAGAACTCGTGCCGGTGCACTTGCCCAAACTCGGATATACGGATCGGCAGCTCGCGATAAGAATGAAGACTGTTCTTGAACACGAGCATATGACCCGGACAGTTCATTGGCTTCAGCGCGAACGGCGTCTCGTCGACGTCCGTGAAGTACATATTGTCTTTGTAATGATCCCAGTGGCCGGATTGCTCCCATAGCCGCCGGTTCATCATGAGCGGAGTGCGGACTTCCTCGTAATCGTGTTGTTGCTGCAGCTCTCGCGAGTAATTTTCCAGTTCCGTGCGGATCGTCATCCCTTTCGGCAAATAGAAGGGCATGCCTGGAGCTTCCTCGGAGAACATGAACAGCTCCAGCTCCTTGCCAAGCTTCCGATGGTCCCGCTTCTTCGCTTCCTCGAGCGCGTGCAGATGCTCAGCGAGCTGCGACGCCTTCGGGAACGCCGTGCCGTATATGCGCTGCAGCATCCGATTGTTCGAATCTCCCCGCCAATAAGCTCCCGCCACGCTGAGAAGCTTGAACGCCTTGACCCGCCCCGTAGATGCGACATGCGGCCCCCGACATAGGTCGAAGAACTCTCCCTGATCGTAGATCGTAATCTCAGCCGTCTCGGGCAGGTCGCGGATCAGCTCCAGCTTGAGCGTATCCCCAAGCCCCTCGAAAATCCGCACCGCTTCCTCTCTGTCGACTGCGCGTCTGACGATCGGCCAATCCTCCCGCACGATGTTCCGCATCTCCGCCTCGATCTCAGCCAAATCCTCGCTTGACAGCGTCCTGCCGATGTCGATGTCGTAGTAGAACCCGTCATCGATCACCGGCCCAATGCCGAGCATGATTGCCTCACGTCCGTAAATTCGCGCGATCGCTTGCGCCATCACGTGAGCGGCGCTGTGTCTGAGCCTGCCTAGCGCCTCCCGTTCTTGTACCGCCTGATCTTCCATTGCCTTCTTCCTCCTAGGGTTGAATTGAACGCAAAAAAACGCCTCTCATCCGCGAAGGGACGAGTGCGTTCGGCTCGTGGTTCCACCCTCATTCAGCTTGCCCTCGATGTTGCATTCGGCAAGCCCTTATTCGGAATCCGGTAACGGGGATCGGTCGGCGGCGTTTACTTCTGCGGCGAATAGGCGATTCATTCGCTTCCAGGTTCAGCGTCGCGGCTGCAAAGGGGTAATCTCGCTCCGGTTGCCGTGGGGATTCTCAGCACTCATCCCCCTCTCTGTACCGTCCGTGAACGAGACCATGTCTTTGGTCATTGCCTGATTTGGATTAAATTGTAACTATTATAGCGCCGCATTGGCTTTCGATCAAGCATTATTAATGCTAATCAATCGGTCGCAGTTATTAGGCCCGCCCCTTAAAGTAATCCCGGACCTCCAGCCAACCGTTCACCCGAACGTACCCCGTCTCGTTACGGTTGTGGTTCGCCGTGAACAGAATGCCTTGGCCCTGGAACCCTTTGAAGTGCCGCGTATTATCATCGATCAGATAGTCGGCTCGGATGATGCTTTTGTCCCCGCAGAACACGAAATTCATCTCGTCGAGAAAATCGAAGTGCTCCTTCAGCCATTCGTACTTCGCCGTGAACGAAGTCGGGACCTCCATAGCTGCCGTAGCGATGAAGATCTCATAGGACTGGGACAGCTCTTTAATCACCTCTTGGCTGTGCTCCATCGGCGGGAGGTCGCGGAAGAAATCCGGCGTCAGCAGCAGCTCGTGGATTTCCCGGCTCAGCTCCGGTCTTAGCTCCCTAAGCTTCTTGCCGTGCAGATCCGCTACTGTGACGTTCTCATTGAATTTCTTATTGAACATTGCTACATGCTTCGTGGAAAACTCGGCGATCACTTCGTCCATGTCGATGGCGATACGTTGTTTGCTCATGGTCTTTTCTCCTGCTTCTGCTTATCTTTATTTTGCATTATTTTGTAGGATTGCTTGGCATCTGTCAATGGCGCTCTCGCTTGTCGTTCCATAACTCCGTAACGATCCGCATGAACTCATCAACGGGAACGGAGACGGATCTCGCGGATATGGAGAGCAGGTTCTTCCGATAAAATAACATTCTGCGCAACGGACTGAACCTACGCGCACTCTCCTCGGTTATCCATATTCCGATATAACGGTTGTTGAGATATTCGTAGGTTTCGAATCCTTCGATCTCGCTCCACGAGAGACGTCCCGCGCCGACAAGAGAGGATCGATCGACGATTCCCGTCTCGTCCATCACGATGGACGGTTTGCCCGAGAGGATGGCGGAAACCAAGTGGATCGCGCTTAATCCGAACAACGTCACGCAGCATACCCCGAGCGCGATCTGCGCAGCGCCGCCACCGTATCTCTCATGCAACACGAATCCGGCGATGAGAAGAAGAATAAATAAAGCCGAAATCACCATGGGACGGATTGCGACGGCCCGCGAGTGTTTTTGCCGTTGCTTCCAGACGACGTAGAGATTACGCAAGAAGAAGGCGATCCCTACTCCGACGATGCTGAAGATGTTGCCGTCTCTCGGCAAGAAGAATATCCATATCCCTACGGCACACAAGACAAGAGACACGATGAACTGGCCCATATAATAGTTTTTCTGCGGATAAAATAAAATCACGCGATCCTCGTTCACATCGGTTCCTCCACCAACACCTTTTACGATATTTTACCATGCGATTCCAAATTCGTTCTATATGAACTATTGACGACTAAGCAGATCGGAATTAGACTGTAATCTATGTGCTTTTACTAATCGCAGTTGGAGATTGTGCCCTAATGAATGTCAAGCTTGTCCTGATTAGCTTATATATAGCCTTCATCTATTGGCTTTCGACTCATCTAACCTCTCTGCACGCCTTGTTCTTCCCGACGCTCGGCGCATTCAGTTTCTTGCTCGTGTCCCGCGAATTCGATCGGAAGATCGCGAGCAACATGCTGATCGGATCAACGATTGCCGCTTTGGTCGGAACGCTGCTACAAGCGTTAGATACCGGTGCCGTAGGCTTGCTTGCCGACTCCTTGATCGTCGGTTGGCTCATTCACCGTTGCCGTTGGAACGCGCCGCCGATTCTGGCCGTATCCATCATTCCCTTCTTCGTGGATCAGACGAATGCTTGGATTACGCCCGTATGCGTGCTGCTGTCACTGTCCGGCTTGATCTTCCTTCTCGCTGCGGCCAGCTTCATCGGTGAAGCGTGGAAATCGCTCGCGATCAAGAGCCCGGTTGCAACCAAACCGATTAAATTTGTTAAGTAGATAAAAGATAAACCACCTTCAGCAACATGCGAAGGTGGTTTATTGTTATTGGCCGGTTATGATCGGCCCTCTCTTGCGGAACGTACCATTAATAGAATTAAATACGGCGCCCCGAGCAACGCAACGACGATACCGGATGGGATCTCCTTCGGCGCCAGGATGATCCGGCCGAGCCAATCCGCCGATACGAGCAGCGTTGCTCCGAGAAGGATGCCGATCAGCATCGAGCGACGATGGTTCGGGCCGGCCAGCATGCGTGCCGCGTGCGGCGCGAGCAAGCCGATGAAGCCGACGGCTCCCACGACCGAAGCCGCGACCGATGCGAGCAATACGGCGATCAGCGCGATGAGGAGTCGCGTATGGCGAACCGGCAATCCCAACCCTGAGGCACTCTCATCGTTAAAGGAAAGCAGATCGACTCGCCGACCGAGCCACCAGCCGAGCGGTGCGAGCACGGCGACGAATGGCAGCATCTGATAGAAGTCCGTCCAGCTTCGCGCGTACGTACTGCCGGCCAACCACGCGAGCGCGGGCGCTAACGTCAGCCTAGCATGAATGACCAGCATGTTGATCATAGCCGCCGTCGAAGCAGCTACGGCGATACCGACAAGCGTGAGCACCGTCGGGCTCAAGCCTCGTTTCCATCCGGTTGCATAGACGATTCCGGCTGCCAGCAACCCTCCCGCGAACGCCCCGAGCGGTACCCAATCGGCGGATAGCTGCGGAAACAGCAGCATTAGCGATATCGCTCCGACGCCTGCACCGCCCGATACGCCGACGATATGCGGGTCTGCGAGCGGATTGCGCAACGAGCTCTGCATCAAGCTGCCGCTGGCCGCCAGCGCGATTCCCGCCATTAACGCCGTTAACAGGCGAGGCAATCGGAAATCGATAATCACCTTCTCGTTGGCGGACGTGCCGTTACCGGTTAACGCGGCGATGACTTCGCTCGCCGACAGATGAGAGTTGCCGCCCATCAGGGCGCCGATACAGACGACGAGCAAAGTGCCCGCGAATAGAAGGACAAGCCAAGTATATGGCATTCTTCTGCCAAGCATGCCGACTTGCATCGAAGCTCCGACGGACGTGCTGGACGAAGCGCCCAATTGCTTCGAGGTTCTCAGCGCTAACCAAATGATCCACGGCGCGCCGATTAGCGCAGTAACGGCTCCGGCCGGAAGCTCCCCGATCGCGCTGCTCGCGAACGATCTTGCGATCGTGTCCGCGCCGACTAGAATCGCCGCACCCCATAAGGCGCTGGCTGGCAGCAGCCAAGCATGACGGGTCATTCCCGACAGCTTAACGATATGCGGAGCGATTAGACCAATGAAGCCGATCGGACCTACGATGCTGACGCTTATGCATGCCAGCACGATCGCCACGGCCATCGCGAATATTCGCGTTCTCGAAACGTTCTGCCCGAGTGACCGCGAAGTTTCCTCGCCGAATGCGAGCAGGTCGAGATGCCTAACGGAGAGCAATACGGCCGCCAATCCGCCGATGATCCACGGCCATGCGAATCGCGCGCCGCTCCAGTCATTCTGGCTGAGCGAGCCCGAGCCCCAGATGAACAAGCCGTTCGTACTCTCCTCATACAGAAGCTGCAACGCGCTCGTCACGGAAGAGAGCACCAAGGCGACAATCATCCCTGACAGCGCAATTCGGATCGGCGTGCTCCGGCGGCCTCCGCCCAGAGCGAATACGGCTAACGCCGCTAATCCGCCCCCAAGCACCGCCATAGGAAATGCATATTGATGCAACAGACCCGGCCAGAATATCGTGCCGAGCACGACAATCAAGTAAGCACCCGCATTAACACCGAGAGTAGTCTCGGACGCTAGAGGGTTCCGCGTGACGCTCTGCATGAGCGCGCCGGCTACCGCGAGCGCCGCTCCGGACAACAACCCCATGACTGTCCGTGGAAGACGAACGCCATGAATAATTTGATGCTCAGCGATATCTCGCGGGGACACGATCGCTTCGATTACGGTAGCTGCCGAGATATGCCGAAGACCCTGCGTCAAGCTGATGAACGTGAGAATGGCAAGCAACATCGCTCCGCCCACTAGCATCGCGAACGGTCTCCAGCCCGCACCGCGGACCGCGGAACGGGCTGGATCTGATGGAGAAGAAGCAGGCGCTCCGCCTAGATTCTTCGCTTCTTTCATTATTGTCCGGACAGCGTCTTAGCTGCACGCTCTGCCATGATTTGGGCGGAATGAGGTCCGCCGTATGGCCAGGTGTCCCCGCCCAGCTCGTACATACGGTTTTCCTTCACGAATTTAAGTCCTGTCCATACGGCGTTCTTGGAGAGCATATCGCCGACCGCGTCATCATTCGTGATATGCAGGTAATCGGCGTCTTCCAAAGTCGTTAACGCTTCAACGTCCTTCGTCGAGAAGCCGTAGGCTTCGAATTGCTCCGACTTATACGCGTTCTTGAGTCCGATATTCTCGAGAATTCGGATCGCCAAGCCGTTGTCGGTAGTCAAGCGGAATGTAACAGCGTTCTGGTTCGTAAATGCCATCGCGAGCACGATCGGCTGTCCTTCTTTGCCTGCCGCCGCAACCTTAGCCTTAGCGTCGTCATACGTCTTCTGCAAGTCTGCCAATACCGCTTCTGCCTCGGCATTTTTGCCGACGACGTCGGCGATCGTCTTGAACGTGTTCACCATCTCTTCGTATTGGTCCCCGTTCCCTTCCTCTGGGTACGGATTGAACAGAAGCGTAGGCGCGATTGCGCTCAATTGATCGTATGTCGCTTCGTGGCGGAACTTTACGCCGATGATCAGGTCAGGCTCCAGCGCCGTAATCGCTTCAAGGTTCGGCTCCTGACGCGTGCCTACGTCTTGCACATCGGCAGCCAGCTCTATCGGAAGCGATACATTCTTCTTCATACCAGTAATGTCCGCTACGCCCGCCGGCTGTACGCCGAGAGCAAGCAAGTCTTCCGCATAGGTCCATTCCAGAACGACGACCTTGCTCGGTGTTCCCTTCACTTTGGTTTGTCCGAGCACGTGTTGAATGGTACGCTCCGCATCAGCCGCAGGGCTTTCGGAAGCCGGCGAAGCGGATTCAGTCGAGGCTGGCGCCGAAGCGGACGGCGATGCCGCCTGCGCTCCGTTATTCCCATTGTTGTTGTTCCCGCAAGCAGCAAGCAATAGGAGCATTACGGATAATACGATGAATAGCGATGATCTTCTGTTGAACATGTCTGATTCCTCCTGCGTGAATAACGATGATGGCGAATCCAAGCTTATATCTAAGCCGTTCATAATGAATGAATTTGATAATCATTCTCAATGGACTCAACATTGCCTATAATAGTCGTTCTCATAGACGGTGTCAACACTCTTCCTAACGGCTATATCATAAGACCTATATCTTTAGAATCATTTGTTGAAATTTGTCCTGAACGGTGTAGAATAATAGAAGATTTATATTATGGATAAAATGGCACCAAAACGCCAACAGCAATCGAAGCGGAAGGAGGAGTCGACGATCAGAGATTGCAGAAGATGTGGAACACCTCTTGATCCTAACAGCAAGTACTGTATCGGATGCGGCGCTCTTCAATCGTCCTCCAATCCCGAAATCGTGCCTGACCAGCCATTGCCGCCAGTGGCGAATTCGCCGATGCCGGAGCTCTTACCGCTGTCTTCTTCAGCTCCGCTTCCGCCTCCACCTGTATACTCGCCGTTGCCGCCATTGCATACAGAGCCGCAGTCAGTCGAGATTCCGGCGTTCGAGCCCATCCCATCCGCTCATCCAACGGACAAGCTCGATCAGGCAAATTCCGAGGAATTATCGGAGCTGCTTGCGGAGCGCCGTCATAGATTCCGTCCCTTATATTTCTCAATTGCAGCATTCGTCTTGTTGCTAGCGATCCTATTAGGAGCGCTCTATTGGGCAGGATCGATTTTTCAAAGCGATGATGCAACATCCAATTCTGGACCAACTGCTGTAGCTGTTGCAGAGACGCCATCTCCGATCGTCATCGATATCGTCGAGACGGAGACACCCGTTGCCGAAGCCGAGGCTCCCTCGAATGGACCATCGCTCGAGGAGCTGGAAGGCGACGAAGTGTCAGAATTAATGGACAACTATCAGCAGGCTTGGGTCCAAGCGATGAACGAACGATCCATGGAGCCTCTCCTCCCCTACGTGACGCTGCCAGCCAGCGTCTCTGACGAGTATTCGGTCTATAACATCGTTGAGGCCGAAATTCTCGGAGACTTGACGCCTTCCGGCACGCGCCTCGGCGGACTCGTCCGATATTCGCCCGATAACGACGAATCGATTGTCTATGATATGCCCGTGTATATAGTCTCCGAATCCGCCAAAGTATCGGAAGATATGTATCAACTTCGAATCAACAAGCGCGTTCGCCGCGATGCGACCGTGCTAGTGAATCGAAGCAAGCCTGAGCTCGGTACATACCCTCCGCTGACTACGTTCAAGGAGACGTCCTACACGTACAACATCGTTCGCGAGAACGGAGTCTGGAAAGTGGAATCGATTGAAGACGGCTCGTCCGCGCCACCCGTCTGCTACGCCGACGAGAGCTTTACTTTGAAGTACGAGCGTAAGGACGGTAAGTCGACTGTCCAGAATGGCAATTGCCCGGGCCTAGCACCGAATGAACGCTAAAACAAACGGTTGAGCAGCTTTGACGCTGCTCAACCGTTCGCTATATTAATATGTAATTATATATTGTTGTTAGTAGTCTAGAAGACGTCCGTCATCGTTCCATTGACCGTACATTTTATTCGCTTTCGTATTCACGATAAATTTGTCTAACCTGCTTTCGAATAACTCCGGCTGATTCTTCACGCTCTGTATCGTATCGATCCTAACTCTGCGATAGAGGGACGGGAACGCCATGCAATTCTCGTAGGTTTGGCCATCCTCTCTCAGTCTCTGCTCGATTACGCTATCAATTCGGAAAGCAGAGGGGTTCATATCGGGAAGAACCTTTCTCCCTTCGTCCGTCATTAAGCCCAGCTTCTCGAGACGGCGAACGCGCTCTTTGTTCAATTCGGTCCACGAGCTTTTCTTGCTTCTCGGAGACAATCTCTGTGCCATCTGGTTATCGGATACTTTCTTCTTCGTGCTATCGATCCACCCGAAGCACAACGCCTCTTCGACCGCATCCAGATAGAGCACGGTATCCGGGCTAGGAGACATATTTACGATCACCCAGCAGCACTTTTCGGTTGTACTGTGCTCCTTGAGCCATTCTCTCAGTTGTTCTCTCGATTGGGCTTGCAGCAGATTCTCGATTTCCATATCGTTTCCCTCGCCTGATATCCCGATTCGCATTCGTGAGATTACTATATCATAAGCAAAAAGCACTCCGCGAGGAGTGCTTTGCTCTTCATTCATCCGGCCTGGCAACGTCCTACTCTCCCAGGACCCTGCGGTCCAAGTACCATCGGCGCTGGAGGTCTTAACGGTCGTGTTCGGGATGGGTACGCGTGGAACCCCTCCGCCATCGCCACCAGACCAGA
>Ga0065721_10002723_pt1 | contig 24318 bp, 25 predicted proteins | sample Mesricmetagenome_FD_59108 | JGI IMG/M metagenome (GOLD analysis project Ga0065721, IMG submission 59108) | Mesophilic microbial community from rice straw/compost enrichment Sample: eDNA_1 v2 (version 2) | ecosystem: Engineered > Solid waste > Grass > Composting > Bioreactor | place: USA: Davis...
GGGATTTCTGGCAGGGGGTTTCACTAGGGGGCCATTACTGGCGCGAACCCATCCCCGGACCCACACCCCGCAACGATCCAGGGTGCTCCCGACTGTCGCCGGACGGTTGATCGTTGCAACCCCATCTCCACCCGGCTGATGAGGAGAGAATAACGCGCGTGAAGGCACCGGGGATAAGATTCGGGCTGGGGGGTAATTTTCTGAAAGTGGCCAGGGCGTTGTAGGACCGATTTACGCTATCGGGACTACCCCGCCATTCGAGCAGCCACTCGACCGCAGGTCTCGTGGCCCCCTCGCCTCCGATCGCGCCACTGGCGCTATCGGCCCTGCAGGACGGGTCGGAGTCTCATGGCCTTCTTGGCTTGAATGGCTCCACTGGAGCCATCCATCCGCTCGCGGACCGCCGGCGAAGCGCCGCAAATCTCCCCACTGGGGAGATTTGCCCTGTCGGGACGGCTCTCAGCCCCTCGTGTCGAAGCCGACCCAGATGGTGATGTCTTCGCCGCCCAGATAGGGGATGGTGACGTTTTCCACGACCTTGACGAATTCGCTCATCTGGGCGGGCGGGGTGATGGCGACCGGCAGGGTGTATTTTTCCGAGAAGATGGCCTGGCCGTCGCGCTCGACCGCAAAGCGGATCGGGGCNTTGACGGAGCTCTGNTTGCCGGCNGGNCCAAGCAGCACGCGGCCGGTGACNCCCATGTTGACCGTGATCTGGCCGTTGGACACGACGCAGTTGCGCGAGGTTTCGTCGATGACGCCCTGATATTGCAACGCCTTGGGGTCACCCACGCGGCCGCCGCCATAGTAGAACATGGCTTCGCCGCCCAAGCGGACCTTGATCGGCGGGCATTCGGTGGCAATCGCCGGCAAGGCACTGGTCTGGGCCTGCGCTACGGCCTGTGGCGTGGCGGTGGCGTTCTGCAGGTTGGCATTGGCAGAACCGCCGCCGCCACCGAACATGGATCCCATGGAACAGCCGGCAAGCACCGCAGCGCCGGCGGCAAGGGCCAGAAAACGAAGCGGAGACGTCAGGGTCAAAGTCATCGGATTATCGCTCCTGGCGGTCAGGCGGCGGCTTCGAGAGCCATGAGGATTGCGGGCGCGCCGCTGGCGTTCACGCCCGGCGCGTCTTCAACGAAGACGGCGTCAACCACGCCGTTTCGGATGATCATGGCGGCACGGGCATATCGCATACCCATGCCGGAGCCGGAAAAGTCCTTGTCCAGACCGAGGGCCCGGGCCAGTTCCGCATTGCCATCGGCCAGGAAATCGACGCTGGAAAGGGCGTCGGAGGCTTCGGCCCAGGCCTTCATGACGTGATGGTCATTGGCGGCAGCGCAGACGATGCGGTCGACACCGGCCGCCCGGAGCTTGGCCGCATTTGCAACGAAACCGGGCAGGTGGTTGACGTGACAGGTGGGGGTGAAAGCGCCGGGCACAGAAAATAGCACAACAGTGCCCTGTCCCAGCACCGCGTCGCTGGTCGTGTCTTCGACACCGGCCGCAGTCACCAGCTTGATCCCGACAGACGGGACCGGATTGCCGCGTTCGATCATTGGTGGAAACAGCCCCATGCTCGGCGGTCCGACCGCCCTACTCCAAAACTACACTCATGCGATATGCGGCTTTTCCGGCAGGCACAAGTCCAGGGGACCTATTGGCCGGGGCCATCCACACTCGCCTGGTCGCCGGCTTCTATGGTCCGGCTGATTTGAAAGGCACCTCCTGGCGTCATGAAGGAAAGCTCCACAACCATGCCATCAAGCATACTATTGTCGGTTTTGCCCAAGATGGGAAGCAGCACTAGGTCGTCTTGAGGGCTTTTTTGCGGCGTCCCGAAGAGCGGGTCGTGGATGTCTCCAGCTACAATAAGGCTGTCGGGATCGACAAGAGTGCTGTCGAGTTCGACGACAATGGCCGATGCCCCGGGGTCATGCCGTACGGTACCGACCGGTTCGGGCGTCGCNTCCCATGTGACCGGCACTTCGGCAAGGGCNTGGTCGATGCGAAGGCCATTGGCGATATCGCGCCTCGTGTCGCTCAGCGGCAATTCGAGCTCGACATGAGCGGGGACGCAGATTTCCGAGCAGACACCAAAGGTGGCGGCCAGTCGCACCACGCCTGCCGGACCGGTGAGCGAGAGTTCCACCGGCAGCAGCGTGTGACCGTAATAGACGTAGTCGAGGAAACCGCCCTGATCGTCGCGCTGGGGCAATGGCCAGTGCTGGGTATGGCCGGCAATACCCGATGAGCGGGAAAAATCCAGCTCGGTGGGCAGGCCGGTCTCACCCGGCACGCGCCAATAGGTCTTGGTGTTCTCGGGCATGTCGATTTCGAGCGCCACGGTGGTATGACCGGCAGCGTCGACCGCCCCCTCGCTGATGAGGCGCACCGACACGCCAGGGGCCACTTCCTGCCAAGCCGTCTCCCCTGCCCCCGCGGGCAACGCGGGCAGAACCACGGACAGAAGGAAGGCGGACAGGAAACGCATGGCTTGGCATTAACGCAGGAAATCGTGAACGACCAGATAGCGCTGCTTCAGCCCTTCGTGATGACGGGAACGCGTGGCGCGCTTGGCTTGGCAGGCGGCAACGCCTACAATTGAACCATGGACAGTCTTGAAGGCCAATTCCTTGTCGCCATGCCGGACATGGCGGACGAGCGCTTCGCCGAAAGCGTCATTCTCATCGTCGGCCACGGCGCCGAGGGTGCGATGGGACTCGTGGTCAACCAGGAGCTGGCGAACCTCAAGTTCTCCGACATCCTGGATGAGCTCGACCTGGGCGACCCGGATGCCGTGATCCGCCTGCCCGACAGCATTCGCGACCGCGCGGTGATGCGGGGCGGACCGGTGGAAAAGGGACGCGGCTTCGTGCTGCATTCGGACGACTACCACAGCGGCAACACCTATCGGGTCAGCAACCAGATCGGGTTGACCGCAACGCTGGACGTGCTCAAGGCCATGGCCTTCGGGCCGGCGCCGCGCTCGTCGCTGTTTGCCCTGGGCTGCTGCGGCTGGTCGGCCGGGCAGCTGGAAGACGAAATCCGCGCCAATGGCTGGCTGACGGTACCGTTCAACCGNGAGCTGCTGTTCGACGTTCCGGTCGAGCGGCGCTATGACGAGGCGCTNGCCAGCCTGCACATTACCCGCGCCACACTCAGCACCGCGCCTGGGCACGCCTAGCGNCGTTGCCTGACCGCGCCNGGGCGCGGCCGCTTACTTGCCCAGTTGCGCGGCGAGTTTCCTGCCCAGCTCCGCCCCCGCCATCGCCGCACCGAAGGCAAAGCCCTGGGCATAGCGGCAATTGAGCTGGCGCAGGCGCTCGATCTCGTCGAGATTTTCCACCCCTTCAGCCACAACCATCAGATCGAGATCGTTGGCCAGCGCCACGATGGCCCGGATGATCGGCGCCTGGGTATGGGCAATGCCGGAGTCGGTGCCCATGCGCACGAATGCGGCCGGGATCTTGATCGTGTCGAAGGGGAAGCGATGCAGGTAGCTCAGCGATGAATGGCCGGTGCCGAAATCGTCCAGCGCCAGGCCAAGCCCCATATTGCGCAGCGCCTCGAGCATGAAGGCGGAGTGCTCGGGATTGGTCATCACCTGGCTCTCGGTGATCTCGAGCTTGAGATGGCCGGCGAGTTCGCTGTCCTGCGATACAAGATTGCGCATGTCCGCCAGAAGAGTCTCGGTGGCCAACTGGCTGGGGGAGAGATTGACCGAGATAAAGAAGCCGTCCGGCAGGCCGATCGTGGTCATCCAGTCCCGCGCCTGTGCTGCCGATTGCTCGAAGGCCAGACGCCCGAGCTTTTCGATCTGGCCCGAGCGTTCGGCCAGCGGCACGAACTCGTCGGGCGTCACCGTGCCGCGCGTGGGATGGTTCCAGCGCATCAGCGCCTCGGCGCCGACGATGAGCCCGGTCTGGATGTCCATGACCGGCTGGAACTGCACGTGAAGCTCGCCCTGTTTCAGGCCGCGCTCAAGATCTTCCTCGCTGGCCTTGTTGTAGGAGGCGATAGAGCGGGCAGATGCCCGATAGGCCTCGATGCGGTCCCCGCCCAAGCGCTTGGCGTAATACATGGCAAGCTCGGCGTCGCGCAGCACGTCAGTGGCGGTTGACGGGTTGCTGTCGTAGATGGTGACACCGATGGAGGCGGTCAGCATCAGGTCGCGGTCGCCAAAGTTGAAGGGCGCCTTGAGGGCCTTGCGGATCTGTTCGGCAGTCTCGGCTATCTTGGCGGCAGCCTGTTCGGAGGCAAGGATCACGGCGAACTGGTCGCCGGTGATGCGCGCCACGGTATCGAGTGGCCGCATGATGCGGGAAATGCGCCGGGAAATGGCCAGCAGCACCGAGTCGGCCGCCGAATGGCCGATCCGCTCTTCGAGCTCCATGAAGCGGTCGATATCGATCAGAAACACTGCCGGCTTGCTGCCCCCGGGAGTGCGGGCGCGCACCAGGGCGCGTTCGAGCCGGTCGAGGAAGAGCTGGCGGTTGGGCAGGCCGGTCAGGCTGTCATGCACGGCATCATGCAGCAGCCGCTCGCGGGCCGCGCGGTCTTCGGTGACGTCCTGCAGGGTGCCGACGATGCGGTTGACCTGGCCATCGCCCCCCAGAACGGGTTTCACGCGCATGCGGAAGGTACGGTAGTTGCCGTCATGACCGGCCACACGCAGGTCGGTGGACACCTTGCCCCGCCGCAACTCCACCAGCGTATCAAAGGCCGTGCGGAAGCGGTCGCGGTCATCAGGGTGCACCCGATCGAGCCAACGCTTGATGGCGCCACGCAGCGCGCCGCGCTTTTCGCCCAGGCGCGTGGCGAGTTCATCGCTGACGGTGACGCGGTCGCGCTCGATATTCCAGTCGAAGACGAAGTCGCCCGACCCGGTCAGGGCCAGGGCACGGCGCTCGACCTCGCTGAGGGTGCCGATGCTGACCTGCCCCTCCGAGAAGGCATGCTGGACGGCGGTGAAGCCAAGCAGCATGACGATGAGCACGAGGCCGCCGCCCACGGCCGGCTGGGCCACGTCGTTGGTCACCTGACCCGAAATCACCAGCCAGGAATAAAAAAGCCAGGCGATAAGGATGATCCAGGTGGGGACCAGAAGGACGGCACGGTCGTAGCCGCGCAGCGCCAGGAGAAGGATGAGGAAAAAGCCTGAAATACCCAGGAGCGCCAGCACCAGCCGGGCGATGGTGGCCGCAATGGCGGGCTGGAAGAAGGCGAAGAGGAATAGGGCGAAGAACAGCGCCGCCAGGCCGAGCGCCAGATGGATGAAGCGCAGGTGCCAGCGATGGAGGTTGAGATAGATGAAGAGAAAGCCTGCCAGCGTCGTGGCTATGCCGGCTTCGGCGGCGGCGCGCCAGGGCTGCATGCCGGTGGCGGACGCGCCCAGGATGCGCCCCAAAAGCCCGAAATCGATGAGCAGATAGGCCAGCACCGCCCAGGCAAAGGCCGCTGTGGCCGGGAACACCCCGCGCCCCTTGACCACGAACATGATGGTGAGAAACACCGCTGCAAGCGAGGCCACACCAAGCACCACACCGCGGAACAGGGTGAAGGAGTTGATGTAGTCGCGATAGGCGCTTGGCTCCCACAGATAGAGTTCGGGCAGATCGTCATTTGCCAGTTCGGCAATCACCGTCATGGTGGCGCCGGGGTCAAGCGTGACCTCGAACACATCCGCTTCCGGATCGCTCATGCGCACCGGACGAATACCGGCGCTGGGCGTGACAGCAGTGATGCGGTTGTCACCCAAATCGGGTTGAAACACGCCGGAACCGGGCAGGCGGAAGAACGGGGCCACAAGCAACCGCTCAATCTGCTGGTCGCTGTCGTTGCGCAGTGCGATCAAGGCGAAATAGGGGTTGGTCGCCCGATCGCTGGCCAGGACCTCAATGCGCCGGATGATGCCATCGGCATCCGGAGCTGTGGAGAGCTGGACGCGACCATCCTGCCCCGCAACGACCTCAACGACATCGGATAGATTGACGGCGTTGACGTCTTCGGGGACCGAAATGACTTCGAAAGCCTGCGATGGTGCGAGGCCGGTCAGCGCGAACAGGAGACAGATCGCGAGTGCAATAACGTGACGCATCGGGGGCAGTTATATCCTGCGCTAGGCTGCATTATGGCGGCAGTCGGGAAGCGAAGCGCAAAGCCCGGACAAGCCCGTGTCCTTTTTGATCCTCCAGCGGAGCGATAACTTGGTACGGGAGATTGCCCCTTGCGACAAGCGCTGAGCACTGTGGCAGGGGGGCAACACACAGACAATCGCCCCGATCAGGCCTGCCAGTGGCGTGCAGGCCGCTGCCGCGCGGACCAAGCTTCCTCGGTCAGGCCCATGAGCACGTGGTCCTCCCAGCGGCCGTTGATCTGCAGGTACCGCTCGGCGAACCCCTCCTCCACAAATCCATTCTTTTCGAGGACCCGGCGCGAAGCCATGTTGGTTGGCAGAAACGCGGCATGGATGCGGTGCAGGTCCAGCGTGTCGAACACAAAGGGCAAGACGGTACCGACAGCTTCGGTCATGATGCCCTTGCCAGCGTAGGATTGGCCCATCCAGTAGCCAAGATTGACGAATTGCGCCGCCCTGCGCCGGATGTTGGACAGGGTGAGCCCGCCGGCGAGCCGCTCCTGGCCTTCGTCCTTGAGGAAGATGAAGAAGGTGTATTCGGTGCCCTCCTCGGCCTCCTGGCGTGCGCGGCGCACCCGCATGGAAAAGACCCGCCGGGTCAGATCCAGTTCGGTCCAGCGGGGCTCGAAGGGCCGGAGGAAATCGTGGCTGGCGCGGCGCAGGCGATACCAGTCCTCGTAATCGCGCATCTGAGGCAGACGCATCACGATGCGCTGTCCCCTCAGCGTGACCAGTGGCGCGGGGGAGGACCAGGGCCAGAACATGGACTCAGCGCTTCAGGGTTTCGCCGATGCTATCCACATCGACGAGGCGGCTGATGGGGCCGATACCGGCCAGCGTGGGGCTGCCGGACGTGAAAATTTGTTCGGCAACATCGCGCACACGCTGGGCGGTAATGCGATTGATCCGCTCAACCGTCTCCTGCATGGGGATCGGGCGGCCCCAGAGTATCTGCTGGCGGGCCAGCTGCCCGGCGCGGGCGGAGGGGCTTTCGAGCGACATCAGCAGGCCGGCGCGAATCTGATTGCGCACGCGCACCACCTCTTCATCGCTTATGCTTTCGGTGGCGCGGCGCAACTCGTCGAGGATGACAGGCACGAGGTCACCTACTTCATCTTCACCCGTGGCCGCGGCCACCCCGAAGACGCCACTGTCGGCAAAAGCCCAGTGGAAGGCATAGACCGAATAGCAAAGGCCGCGCTTTTCGCGCACTTCCTGGAACAGCCTGGAGCTCATGCCCCCGCCGAGGATGGAGGCAAGCACCTGCGCGGCATAGAAGCCGTCGGAATTATAGGCACGGCCTTCAAACCCCAGAACGATATGGGCCTGTTCATGGTCGGAAATCAGCCGCTCCTGGCCGCCTTTGTACTCGGCCCGCTGCGGATCGGGGGCTCCGTTCGGCGCAAGGTCGGCATAACGCTCGCGCGCCACCTCGACGAGCCCCTCGTGGTCGACATTGCCGGCGGCAGCGACCACCATGTGGTCGCCCACATAATTGCGGCGCATATATTTCCGCACCGTCTCGGGGGAGAAGCCGCGCACCGACTCGACCGTGCCCAGAATGGTGCGGCCAATGGGCTGCGTCGGATAGGCAGCCTGCTGGAAAAGGTCGAAGACATGATCGTCNGGATTGTCGCGGGCGGCGCCAATCTCCTGCACGATCACCTGCTTTTCGCGGGCCAGTTCATCTTCATCAAAGGTGGAGTTCTGCAGGATGTCTGCCAGGATATCGGCNGCGAGCACCACATCGTCCTTGAGGACGCGGGCGAAATAGCCGGTGTGCTCGATGGAGGTGGCAGCGTTGAGGTCGCCGCCGACATTCTCGATGGCTTCGGCAATCTGCAGGGCCGTGCGCGAGCGCGTTCCCTTGAAGGCCATATGTTCGAGCAGGTGCGAGATGCCATGCTCGGCCTTGCGCTCGGACCGGGCGCCAGCCTTTACCCACACGCCCAGCGAGGCGCTTTCCAGATGCGGCATGTCATCGGTAAGGACCACCATGCCGTTTTCCAGAGTCGTCGATNTTACGCTCACACTGGTCCTCCTGAACCCCGNACCGACATGGCCGGGGTTCTTCGTGTCGATCAGGCGCGGCTTCGGGCCGCGATGAAATCCTGGATTTGCTGCTGGTCGTTGGCCAGCACCGTGACCCGCTCGGGCCTTTGATAGAGATCGGCAAGCCAGGCCGGCAGGGCCGGGGTGATCCCCGAAGCCTCCGCTACAGCGGCCGGGAACTTGGCGGGATGGGCCGTGGCCAGAGTGATCATGGGAGTGCCNGTGGCAGGCAAAGCCAGTGCCACGCCAAAGCCCACGGCGGTATGCGGGTCGAGCAGGTAGGAACTGCCCGCATGGGTCTCGGCGATGATGCGGCGGGTGGCCACCTCATCGGTCGTGCCCGCATCGAAATCGCGCCGGATCGCAGCAATCGCGTTTTCCGGCAGGTCGAAACCACCCGACTGCTTGAGACCGGCCATCATGCGGTTGACCGCATCGGCGTCGCGCTCCGCGCCTTCGAACAGCAGCCGCTCGAAATTGGAAGAAATCTGAATGTCCATGGAGGGGCTGATGGTTGCTTCGACCCCGGCCATCTCGTAGCGACCCGTGGCGATGGTGCGCCGCAGGATATCGTTGGCATTGGTCGCGATGACGAGNCGCTCNATGGGCAGGCCCATCCGNTTGGCGCAGTANCCGGCAAAGATGTCGCCNAAATTGCCNGTCGGAACCGTGAAGCTGACCTTGCGATGTGGTGCGCCCAGCGAAACGGCGGCAGTGAAGTAGTAGACGATCTGGGCGACGATCCGTCCCCAGTTGATGGAATTGACGCCCGAGAGGCGGACGCGGTCGCGGAAGGCATGGTTGTTGAACATGGCCTTTACCGCGTCCTGGCAGTCGTCGAACGTGCCTTCGAGCGCGATATTGTGGACGTTGTCGTCCAGCACCGTGGTCATCTGCCGGCGCTGTACTTCCGAGGTCCGCCCCTTGGGGTGAAGAATGAAGATGTCGGTGGTGTCGCGGCCGCGGAAGGCCTCGATGGCCGCTGAGCCGGTGTCGCCCGATGTGGCGCCGACAATGGTGGCCCTGAGGCCACGCTCGGCCAGGATGTGGTCCATGATGCGGCTGAGGAACTGCATCGCCACGTCCTTGAAGGCGAGCGTCGGGCCGTGGAACAGCTCGAGCACGAAATGTCCCGGCTGCAGCTCGACAAGCGGCGTCACCGAAGGATGGCGGAAAGTGGCATAGGCCTCGTCGATGATCGCCTTGAGCCGGGCGGCCGGTATCTCGTCACCGGTGAACCGGGAGATGATGGCATAGGCGACATCGGCATAGGGCTTGCCGGAAAAGCCGGCAATTTCTTCGGCGCTGAGCTGAGGCCAGGTGGCCGGCACATAAAGGCCGCCATCGGCGGCCAGACCGGCCAGGACTGCATCGGAGAAGCCGAGCGCGGGCGCCTGGCCACGCGTGGAGACAAACTGCATCGGGGGGAAAGGCCCTTTTAGAATAGTTGCAACCTAGTCAAAGCGGACACGGGCCGCAAGGTTTGCGGTCATGTCCGGGTGGGCGGCGGCTGCCGCTGCTGGCGATAGAGCCAGACCCCGACCATGGCGACGGCAATGATGGCAAAGCCGTACCAGGTCAGCGCGTAGCCGAAGTGGTTGTTGGTGAAGCTGACCACGGTCTCACCACCTTGCGGCAAGGCGCCATCGTCGCCGGCCAACAGGTCGACATAGAAGGGCGCGATGGGAGAAAGTGCCGGATCGACCATTGCCGCGAGGCGCTTGGGGTCGCGTACCCATTCGATGCGATCGGACATGTTGGGTTCGGGAAGCATGAACCCGGCCCGCTCGCCTTCGCGGAAAATCCCGACCACCGTGACGCTGCCCGGATCGTCTCCATGCAGATCGCCCAGGGCCGCCTGTTCCTGCAGTTCCTGGGGAACAAAGCCGCGATTGACGAATACCGTACCCCCATCATCAAGCTCGAAGGGGGTGACGACCCAATAACCCGGGCCCGAATAGCGACCACGGGCTTCGGAAAGACTGGTGAAGACCGTGACGGTCTGGGTGTAACGGAAAGTGCCGGTGAGGGTGACGGGGCGGAAATTCCACTCGGTCAGATCGAGCAATGACCATTGCGCCGCGGCCGGGCCCGGCACCGGTTCGGCGCCCAGACGCTGGTCGACGGCGGCCATCAGCGCTTCCTTTTCGCCGAGCCGGTCCATCTGCCAGTTGCCCAGGAAGAAGCAGGTGACGGCCAGGGCAAGCATGAGAGCCGCGAACAGCCAGTCCGTCCAGCTCAGCCTGCGTAGTTGTGCCTTGTCCGTCATGGTGCGTCTCCAAAGAAAAAGGGCGCAGCCATGCCGCGCCCTCAGATCAGTCGTGCCCGGCCATTAATGGCTGAGGGCAACGCCCCAAGCGCCCCAGACATAGATGGAGGCGAAGAGGAACAGCCAGACCACGTCCACGAAGTGCCAGTACCAGGCCGCAAATTCGAAGCCCAGGTGACGCTCGGGGGTGAAGTGACCACGCTCGGCGCGGATCAGGCAGACCAGCAGGAAGATGGTGCCGATCAGCACATGGAAGCCGTGGAAGCCGGTGGCCATCACGAAGGCCGAACCATAGAGATTGCCGGTGAAAGAGAAGCCGGCGTGCATGTATTCCTGAGCCTGCACGAAGGTGAAGAGAGCGCCCAGGGCAACGGTCAGAACCAGACCCCAGCGCAGACCCTTGCGGTCGCCTTCGAGCAGCGCGTGGTGCGCCCAGGTAACGGTGGTGCCGGAGGTGAGCAGGATCAGCGTGTTGAACAGCGGCAGGTGGAACGGGTCGAAGAGTTCGACGCCGTTCAGCGGCCAATGACCGCCGGTCACGGCCATGCGGGTGTACTGCTCGACGTCGTCCCAGCGGAAGAAGGCGTCGAAATAGCCCCAGAACCACGCCACGAAGAACATCACTTCCGAGGCGATGAACAGCATCATGCCATAGCGGTGGTGCATCTGCACGACCGGGGTGTGGCTGACACCGTCATTGGCTTCCTTCACGACATCCGACCACCAGGCGTAGAAGACGTAAAGAACGCCTGCCAGGCCGATGAAGAACGGGAACGGAGTCCAGTCCTGCATCCAGCAGACGGCGCCAATCATCATCACGAAGACGGCAACCGACATCCAGAACGGCCAGGGGCTCGGTTCCACCATGTGGTAGTCGTGGTTCTTTTCAATGGCGGCGGACATGTTCAGCTTCCCTCACTGTCTGAAGCGTAGAAGGTATAAGAGAGAGTGATCTCTTTGATGGTGTTGAGTTCGTGATTTTCGTCGAGATCGGGATCAACGAAAAAGACGATGGGCATTTCGACGGTTTCACCGGGCTGCAGTGTCTGCTCGGAAAAGCAGAAGCACTCGATCTTGTTGAAGTAAACGCCGGCCTTCTCGGGCACGACGTTGAAGATCGCCATGCCGGTGACCGGCTTGTCGGAATTGTTGGTCGCAATGTAGTTGACGGTATCGACCTTGCCGATGCGGTCGGTGACCGGCGCAGCAGCCCGGATCGTCCAGTCGAGGGCGGGATCGATATTGACGTCGAACCGCACCTTCATCTCACGGTTGATGACGCCCTTGGGATTTTCGCTGGCCACCTGGGGCGTGCCGCCAAATCCCGTGACCTGGCAGAAGAGCTGGTAGAGCGGCACGGATGCAAAGGCCAGACCGACCATGGCAATGGCGGTGCCAGCCAGAACGGAGGCCACACGCCGGTTGCGGCGGGCCGGATTGACAGGCGGCAATGGAACGGTTGCGTCCGCCATCACAGTGACCGATCAAACAGCGCCGGTCCCATCTTGGCGATGGTCAGCACGTAGAAGGTGAGAGCGAAAAGAGCCAGGGCAACGGCCAGCGCGATCGAGCGCCGGCGACGCTGCTTGCGGAACGCTGCTTCCTGTTCTGCGGTCATGCCGTTGGGGGCGAGCTTGGCGCCGGTAGGTTCGGTCATGGTCAGATCACTCCCATACGCATGACGACTGAATCGATGAGCAGCGCCAGGAAGAGCACGAAGAGGTAGCTGAGCGAATAGGTGAAAACGCCGCGTGCCGTGCGACGCATCGACACGGAATCGGGGGCGCGCAGAAGGCGCAGGCAGAACCAGACAAAGCTGGCGCCCATGGCCAGGGCCACCGCGCCGTAGAGCCAGCTCGACATGCCCAGGAACACCGGCAGCAGGCTCGAGGCTGCCAGCAGCAGGGAATAAATGAAGATCTGACGCCGGGTCGACTTCTCGCCAACCACATTGGGCATCATCGGAACGCCGGCCGCACCGTAGTCGCCCTGCTTGTAGAGAGCCAGCGCCCAGAAATGCGGCGGGGTCCAGAGGAAGATGATGAGGAAGAGCGCAAAGCTTTCCCAGCTCACCGTGCCGGTGACGGCGGCCCAGCCGACCATGGGCGGGAAGGCGCCGGCAGCGCCGCCAATGACGATATTCTGCGGCGTCGAGCGCTTGAGCCAGATCGTATAGACGACCGCGTAGAAGAAGATGGTGAAGGCGAGGAACGCCCCGGCCACCCAATTGGTGGCCAGGCCCAGCAGCGACACCGAAAAGGCCGAGAGCACGAGGCCGAAAGCCAGCGCTTCGCCCGGTGTCATGCGGCCCGCGGGAATGGGACGGTTCTGCGTGCGGCTCATGATCGCGTCGATGTCGCGGTCATACCACATGTTAAGAGCGCCCGAGGCGCCCGCGCCGATGGCAATGCAGGCAATGGCGATGAAGCCGAGCAGCGGATGGATACCGCCGGGAGCGACGAGCATACCCACGAGCGCAACGAAAACCACCAGCGACATGACGCGCGGCTTGAGCAGCGCGAGGTAATCCTCGACGCGCGCGCCGCCCGCATAGGCGGTCACTTCCCTGCTGTCGTCTGCTAGAGCCAATGGTCTTTCCTTGTTGGTGCGGACCGCGCCTGGGCGCGATCCGCTTCAGTCTGATCCGGAGCGCCTAGTGGGCGTCCTTGGAGTCGATCCTGGGCAGCGTCGAGAACTGGTGGAACGGCGGAGGCGAGCTCAGGGTCCATTCCAGCGTCGTCGCACCATCGCCCCACGGATTGTCACCGGCCGGGCGCTTCTTACGGCTGGCCTCCCAGGTGGCGTAGAAGAAGATGATCATCGCCACGAAGGTCACGTAGTAGCCGATGGACGACACGCGGTTCCACAGCGCGAAGGCATCGGGGTAGTCGATGTAGCGGCGCGGCATGCCGGCAAGGCCGAGGAAGTGCTGCGGGAAGAAGATCAGGTTCACACCGGCGAACATGACCCAGAAGTGCAGCTTGCCCAGGAACTCGGAATACATGTAGCCGAACATCTTGGGGTACCAGTAGTACCAGCCAGCGAAGATCGAGAACACCGCACCCAGCGAGAGCACGTAGTGGAAGTGCGCCACCACGTAGTAGGTGTCGTGCAGGGCACGGTCAGCGCCAGCATTGGCAAGCACCACACCGGTCACACCGCCAACGGTGAACAGGAAGATGAAGCCGATGGCCCACAGCATGGGCGTGCGGAAGGTGATCGAGCCGCCCCACATCGTCGCGATCCACGAGAAGATCTTAACGCCGGTGGGCACCGCGATGACCATGGTTGCAGCCACGAAGTAGCGCTGCACGTCGAGGCTGAGGCCGGTGGTGTACATGTGGTGAGCCCACACGACAAAGCCAACGAAGCCGATGGCGACCATTGCATAGGCCATGGCCATGTAGCCAAAGACCGGCTTGCGGGAGAAGGTCGCCACGATGTGGCTGATGATGCCGAAGCCCGGCAGGATCATGATGTACACTTCGGGATGACCGAAGAACCAGAACAGGTGCTGGTACAGGATCGGGTCGCCGCCGCCTTCAGGCGCTGAAGAAGGTNGTGCCGAAGTTGCGGTCGGTCAGCATCATGGTGATGGCGCCGGCCAGNACGGGCAGAGCCAGCAGCANCAGGAAGGCAGTGACCAGCACGGACCAGGCGAACAGCGGCATCTTGTGCAGCGTCATGCCCGGGGCGCGCATGTTGAGGATGGTGGTGATCAGGTTGATTGCACCGAGAATCGAGCTCACGCCGGCAACGTGCAGCGAGAAGATCACGAAGTCGGTGGCAGGACCCGGATGGCCAGAGGTGGCCAGCGGCGGGTAAGCGGTCCAGCCGCCACCAAAGCCCAGAGCACCCGAGGGCCCCTCGAAGAACATGGACAGCACGGTCAGCAACAGGGCCGGCGGCAGGAGCCAGAAGGCGACGTTGTTGATGCGCGGGAAGGCCGTATCCGGGGCACCCACCATGAGCGGAGCGAAATAGTTGGCAAAACCACCCATGGTCGCCGGCATGACGGTGAAGAACACCATGATGAGGGCGTGCGCCGAAACGAACACGTTGAACATGTGCTTGCCGGCATCGAGAGCGGAGTCGCCATCAAGGCCGTATGCCATGGCCGCAAGACCATGGAAAATCTGAATGCCCGGCTCCTGCAGCTCGAGGCGCATGGCGCCCGAGAGGAGGCCGCCGATCACACCGGCGACAATGGAGAACACCAGGTACATGATCCCGATGTCCTTGTGGTTGGTCGAATAGACCCACCGCCGCCAGCCCGTGGGGGTGTGGTGGTCGTGACTGGCGTGATCGTGCCCGGTGGCGTGGGCTTCGAGGTGAGCGGTATTTGCCATTTTGATAATCCTCTGACCCTGGTCTTACAGCGCCGGCAGCGTGGCTGCCGCAGTGGCGTAGTCGCGGCTCTGTTCGAAAGCAGCGATGAAGGTCGCGTATTCGTCGGCGGTCACAACGCGCACGGCGATCGGCATGTAGGCGTGATCCTTGCCGCACAGTTCCGAGCACTGGCCATAATAGATGCCGGTCTCGCGGGCGTTGAACCAGGTTTCGTTCAGACGTCCCGGAACCGCATCGACCTTGATGCCGAAGGACGGGACGGCGAAGGCGTGGATAACGCCGGTCGGGCTGGCAGTGACCTGCACGCGCACGGTGGTATCGACCGGCACGACCAGCTCATTGTTCACCGCCAGAAGGCGCGGCTGACCGGGCTTGGTCTGCTCGATTTCCTCGTCGGACAGGATGTTGGAGTCAAAGGCCAGGCCCTGATCCACATATTCATAGTTCCAGTACCACTGCTCGCCGGAGGCCTTGACGGTGATGGAAGCAGCCGGAACCTCGACCTCGCCCATGGAGAAGACGTTTGCGCCCAGATACTTGCGCTCGCCATCGGGCACGGTCATCTGGTCGGTCAGGACGCCGAACGAGGGAATGGCGATAACCACGAGGACCAGGATAGGGACCACGGTCCAGATCACCTCGATCATGGTGTTGTGGGTGAAGCGCGCCGGCACCGGATTGGCCTTGGCGTTGAACCGCACTACCACGATAACCAGCAGCGCCAGCACGAACAGCACGATCGCCGTGATCGCCCACATCAGAACGCCATCATGGAAAGCGATGATGGAGTCCATGATCGGGGTCACGGAGCGCTGCAAATGATACTGACCAGGCTCGGGATGCCCGGCGGCCGATTGCTGCGCAGCAGCCATTGCCGGCATCAATGCCAGTGCGGCTGCCGAAACGGCGCCCATCTTCCTAAAGAACTGCCCGGTCACCATATACCCCCTATCGACATGTTCTGGCGGCTCGCACCGAGGGAAAGTGGGGATGAATGCGGCATAGCTAACGCCGCCCCGACTCAACTTCGGAGCGCAAAACTCTGGGCTGACCTAAATCACATTGCTCTGCCTGAGTCTATTGCGCCCTTGGGCCGCATCGCTGCGGCAAATTGGTGTACCCGGCTCTCCCCTTCGCCTCACCGGCGCCGCAGTTTGCCCCGAAAAGCTGCCGGAAATCCGGGCTTTGGTTGACAGGTACGGACACGTGTCGGAAACAATTCCGATCCATGGGCTGGGCGCCGATTCGGCAGGGAGCAGTGAAAGAAGTGATGAACTGGGCAAAGCGGCTTTGTGTGCTTGGTGCAATCGGAACGGCGCTGCTGGCCGCACCCGCGATGGCACAGGGCACAGTGCGCGCCGAGTTTGGCGACTGGCAGATGAGCTGCGACACCCCGCCTGGCGCCAGTTTCGAGCAATGCGCCATCATCCAGAACGTGCTGGCCGAGGACCAGCCCAATGTNGGNCTGTCGGTGATCGTGCTGCGCACCGCGGACCGCGAGGCCCGGCTGTTGCGCGTGCTGGCGCCGCTGGGCGTGCTGCTGCCCAACGGGTTGGGCCTGAATGTCGATGGTACGGACCTGGGACGGGTGGCATTTGTGCGTTGCCTGCCCAATGGCTGTATCGCCGAAGTCGAACTGGANGAGGACATCATCAAGGTGTTGTCGGAAGGTACCGATGCCATCTTCGTCGTGTTCAAGACACCCGAAGAGGGCGTGGGCATTCCGGTATCGCTCAATGGCTTTGCCGAGGGTTTTGCAGCCCTCCCCTGACCGCCGGAGGCAGAATGGCCGAGGACAAGCGCGAGGCTCAAAGGCATCGAACGCTCAAGGGCGGCAGCATCGTCGTCAATGACGGCTTTTCGACATTCGACTGCACGGTCCGCAACCTCTCGGCGTCCGGCGCTAAACTAACCGTGGTCAGTTCGCTCGGCATCCCGCAGCGATTTGCGCTGGCCATGGCCGACGGACGTCGGTTTGACTGCGAGATCGCCTGGCGGACCGAAACCGAGATCGGTGTGCGCTTCCTTGCATAAAAAAAGCCGGACGCATGCAATGCATGGCCCGGCAAGTTTGTCAGGAAACGGGACCGGGGGCTAAACCGGCCCGGGAGATGGGACGCCCACTGGCAAAAGTGACCATCCCAACGGGTGAGCGGCCGCCCGAGCGGCCGCAATCAGGGGCGTCAGCCGCGCGCGTTGCGGGCGCGCGCCGCGTTCAGCACCATGCCTGGCGTCCGGCCATCGCGGACGTTCATGGCCTCGACCACATCCTGGGCGGTGATGCCGAGATCGCGCAGCTGGGCTGCATCGAGACTGAGCAGGCTGACCAGCTGTGCACGGCGGGTGCGATTGGCCCTTACACGAGCCAACCAGGCAAACAGGGCGCGAACGGGAGTAACGTGCGAGCCAGCCGCGACCGACCGCTCGCCAGGCAGCGAGAGAGCCATTTCAGTCTCCAGGTACAATGGGGGCCCGCCGGAGGGAGGCCGGGGGCGATGTGCCGACACGTTTTATGTCGATGCTGAAGAAATACCGTGCTGGACATCTATTCGTCCAACAAATAGATTTCATCTCGTTGATCAATTTGAGTGATGGAAAAAATGGCGGCGCCCCTCGATCTCGATCAGTTGCAGAGCTTCTGCGCCATCGCCGATTGCGGCAGCTTCACCGAGGCCGCGCGGCGGGTGAACAAGACGCAATCAGCCGTCTCCATGCAGATCAAGCGGCTTGAGGAACGCCTTGGCCATTCGCTGCTGACGCGGGACGGACGCAGCGTGTCGCTCACCCACCATGGCGAAGTGCTTTATGAGCGGGCCCGCAAGATGCTGCGGACCAATGCCGAAATTCTCGACCATTTCAATGATGGCGACCTGGCAGGCTCGATCCGCTTTGGCGTGCCTGACGATTATGCGGTGCGGCTTCTGCCTGTCATTCTTTCGAGCTTCCAGCGCACGCATCCCAAGATCGCGGTGGACGTCTCCTGCATGGCCTCCGAGCAGTTGCTCGAGGGCATGAAGGCGGGGCGCTACGACCTGATTGTCTTCACGCANGGCACNGACCACAGCTTTGGCGAGCTGTTCCGCACCGAAAAGATGTTCTGGGTNTCCAGCCANGGNGGGCGTGCGCTGGCCAGCGANCCGCTGGCCATCGCCTGCGGGCCCAATTGTTGCATCTGGCGCAAGGACGCAATGGAGCAGCTCGATCGTATGGGCATCGACTATCGCGTCGCCTATACGTCCTCCAACGCCACCGCCATTTCCTCGGCGGTGCTGTCGGACCTGGCGGTCGGCTTCCTGCCCGAGAGCGCCCTGCAGCCCGGCATGCGGGTGGTGGGCGATGAATATGGCCTGCCCCGGCTCGCCGACGCGCAGATCGCGCTGATGCGATCAAGCCATGCCTATGGCGGCATTTATGACGCCTTGGCGAACCATATCGTGCAGTCGATGGGCAACCTGGAACAGCCGCAGCAGGCCGAGGCTGCCGAGTAGACGCTTGACCCTCCGGGCTATTTGGCGCACCAGAGAGTCTCGTTTTGGTGCGTTTCCGAAGCGCAAAACCGTTGCCACTCCTGCTGGAAACGCCTGATGTCCCAAGTCCTGACCAATGCAGCCGAGTTCACCGTTTCCGAGATCGCCCAGGCGGTCAAGCGGACGGTTGAAGACGAATTCGGCCATGTGCGGGTGCGCGGAGAAATTTCCGGCTTTCGCGGCCAGCATTCGTCCGGCCACGCCTATTTTACCCTCAAGGACGATGCCGCCTCGATCGATGCGGTCGTGTGGAAGGGCAATTACGCCCGCCTCGCTTTCAAGCCGGAGGAAGGGCTGGAAGTCATCGCCACGGGGCGGCTGACGACCTTCCCGCGCTCGAGCAAATACCAGATCGTCATCGAGAATATCGAGCCGGCAGGCGCCGGCGCGCTGATGGCGCTGCTGGAGGAACGACGCAAGAAGCTGCTCGCCGAGGGGCTTTTCGCCCGCGAACGCAAGCGCACCCTGCCCTATCTGCCGCGCGTTATCGGGGTCATCACCTCGCCGACCGGCGCGGTGATCCGCGATATTCTGCACCGCCTGGACGATCGCTTTCCCAGCCATGTGCTGGTCTGGCCGGTGCGGGTGCAGGGGGAGACCTGTGCGCCTGAAGTGGTCAATGCCATTGAGGGCTTCAATGCCATGCTGCCGGGCGGCAGTATCCCGCGGCCCGACCTGCTGATCGTGGCACGCGGGGGCGGGTCCATCGAGGACCTTTGGGGCTTCAATGAAGAGGCGGTTGTCCGGGCGGTGGCGGCCTCGCAGATCCCGGTCATTTCGGCCGTCGGGCACGAAACCGATACGACGCTGATCGACTATGCCGCCGACATGCGGGCCCCGACGCCCACCGCTGCGGCCGAAGCCGCCGTGCCGGTGCGGGCCGAACTGATTGCCTATGTCGACGATCAGGGCTCGCGCCAGCGGCAGGCGGCACGGCGCACGCTTGCTTCGCTGCGTGATCGCTTGCGTGCGGCCAGCGCAGGCCTGCCGCGACCGGTCAATCTGGTGGCGACGCAGCGCCAGCGGCTGGACATGGCGGGAAGCCAATTGTCGGGGGCATTACGGGACTCGGTCGGCCAGCGCCGTCTCGCCTATTCGCGCATCACGGCTCCCTTGCATCCAAGGCTGGTGCGGCAACGCAATGCGGAACTGGCGGAACGCCTCGCCAACCTGGGCCGACACGGCGCCGCCGGGCTGATCAAGACCGTTGAACGAGCGCGCCTGCGGCTGGACCCATGCGCGCGACAGATCCCCCTGGCGATCAAGTCGGCCCTCGAGCGCAAGGAATCAACGCTTGCCCGCATCTTGCCGCATCTTTCGGATAAGCCGCTGCGGACCGAGCTTCGCCATGGACGGGACCGGCTTGCCGGACAGGACAGGCGGCTGGTTCAGGCAGGCAGCCAGTTGACGGTTCAACCGCGCGGGCAACTGGCCCAGTTGAGCAAGCTTCTGGAAACCTTGAGCTATCGCAGTGTCTTGGCGCGGGGCTATGTGCTGGTGCAAGACGATACGGGGGCGGTGGTTTCCAGCCGGGCGGCGACCCGACCGGGGGACTCGTTGCGGCTGACTTTTGCTGATGGCGAAGTCGGAGTCACAGTGGCTGGTGCGCCGGCATCGCGTCGCAAACCGGCGCGGTCGGACCCCGACGACGGCACACAGGAAACGCTCTTTTGACGAGCGGTCGCGTCCGATATATGTCGGGCCGATAGGGCGGAATGACAGGATGAACATTTTCGACAAGGGCTTTGCCCCGGCAGAAGCGACTTTGCGCTATCTCGACGGCGACTATGTCGTACTCAAGCCCGGCACCTTCGTGCGCTGCGCGATCACGGGCAAGCCCATTCCACTCGACGAGCTGTTTTACTGGAGCGTCGACCGACAGGAACCCTATGCCGATGTGGCTGCGGCCCACGCGGCCTTTGAACGCTTCGGCCGGGGCCACTGACAGTGTCACAGGGCGGGCGCCATCAGCGCTTTCTCGTGATTTCCAATGGACACGGCGAAGACGCGATCGCGGCCCAGCTTGTAGCCCGACTTCCCCGCTACGTGTCGGTGGATGCCTATCCCATGATCGGCAGCGGCAAGGCCTATGACGGCATCTGCCCGATTGTTGGTCCCCGCGCCACGCTGGCATCGGAGGGCTGGCGGAACGTAAAGGGCTCGCTGCGGCGCGACATCGTCAATGGCGGCCTGCTGACCGTGCCGCCAGCGCTGAGATTCCTGCGCAGCATGCGCGGCCGCTATGACCGCGTCATTGTGGTGGGGGACATGGTGGGCGTGCTGGCCTGCATGGCCACCGGGCTCCGCGACATTATCTATCTCGATGTCTACAAGACCGGAGCAGCCCGGCTCTATTCGAGGCTGGAGCGCATGGCGATCCGCCGCACCTGCGCGCTCGTTTTTTGCCGTGCGGACAATCTGGCGGCCCTGCTGCGCCAGTCGGGGGTGGATGCCCGGGCCGTCGGCAACCTGATGATGGATACCATTCCGCATGGCGACTATGACGCCGGCGCCCGCCGCACCCGGCCTGAGGCCGTAACACTGCTGCCTGGCAGCAGGGCGATGACCGGGGAAAGCTTCGCGCTGCAGGTCGAGGCGCTCCGGCGGCTCAAGCCGGAGCGGCGACCCGACATATTCCTGGCCGTTGCCGGCAGTGTCGCCGTGGAGGAACTGGCCAGGGCCGCAAACCTGACGCGCGTGCCCTTGCTCAGTACCGAACCGGACGACCTGGGCACCTTGAGCGGAGAAGGCATCACCATTCACATGGCGCGCGGGCGCGCCATGGGCAATCTGCTTGCCGTGTCCGATATGGTGCTCAGCCAGGCCGGAACGGCAAGCGTTCAGGCACTGGGCCTGGGCAAGCCGGTCATCACCTTTGCCAATCCGCGCGACCGCCGCTCCCGCTTCGAGGACGAGCAGAGGCTGTTCGGGCCGGCGCGGGTGGTGGTCGATGCGGAAGTGGGCAATGTCGCCCTGGCGCTTGCCGAACTGCTGGATGATGCGGGCGAACGCGCCCGGCTCGGCGCCATCGGGCGGGAGCGCATTGGCGGGCCGGGGGCTCTCGGCGCTATCCTTGCAGCAATCGGGCTGGACGAGGCCGACTAGGCCTGTTTGGTGGCATCGGGGTCGAGCAAGCGGTGCAGGTGCACGATGAAATATCGCGTCTGAGCGCTGTCGACAGTCTGCTGGGCCTTGGCACGCCAGACCTTCTCGGCGGCTGCATAGTTGGGGTAGACGCCCACGATATCGACCTTGTCGAGATCGGCAAAGGTGACGCCGTCGCTGCTGGCAAGCTCGCCGCCGATCACCAGGTGCAGAAGTTGCTTGTCGGTCTTTTCAGCCATCGGTCAGTCTCGCGTTTGATGTCGGTTCGCGTCGGTCTGCGTGGGGTTGTCGACGGGCGGGCACCCGTAGACCTTGAGCAGAGCCGCATGAACGAGCGGTTTTAGGCTCATGTCACCCAGGGCCGCAAGCGCCCCGTGACGCACATCTCGTCTGTTCATTTGTGGGAACCCGCTGCACACGTCAGCGAAGTCCAGATTGCATTCGGACAGGATGACGGCTGCACCGGCAATGTCCCAATCCTGCGCGCCACGCCGCGCCACCGCAGCATCGAGGCGCCCGGTTGCCACCTGTACCAGCCGATAGGCCAGTGAAGGGTAGGCCGGTCCGCGCGTATAATCGAGACCTGCGGCCTGGAGTTCCTGGTGGACAGCACCGGGCGCCGGGATCAAGGGGGCCGCCCCTGCCCTGCGCCTGCGCACCAGAGGCTTGCCGTTGAGCCGCGCCCCGCCGCCCTTGCAGGCGTCGTACATTTCATCCAGCGTCGGCGCGTAAACGACGCCGGCCACCGGGACACCCCGTTCCACGACGGCCAGCGAGACGGTCCAGTATTCCTCGCCCCGGAGGAAGGCCCGGGTGCCATCAATGGGGTCGACCACGAAGACGCGCTCGCAATCGAGGCGGCTGGGATTGTCGGCGGTTTCTTCGCTGAGCCAGCCGTAATTCGGCCGCGCCTGCAACAGGTTGGCTGCCAGGAACCGGTCGACCACGATATCGGCCTCGCTGACAGGGGAGGCATTGTCCTTGGTCCAGCTCCGGATATCGCGGCGGAAATAACTGGCCGCGATGATACCGGCTGCCACCGCCGTGGAGCGGAGCAGTTCGAGGTCGTCGCTGTAGGCGGGAGCAAATGCCGACATTGTGCGGGCCTTTTATGCCTCGCCCGGACTTAGAACAAGGGTGCGCGCGCGAGCGTGAAAAATGGCAGGGTAAACGCGGTCCCAAGGCGCGCGGTTAATTGCTTCTGACCCGGTGCAATACCCTGCTAACCCTCCGGAAAAACAACATAAACTTAACCCAACCGATTAAGGGGGCGGGTAAGGGGGTGCGCTAGATTGGCCTCATAAACGGAGCGCAAAAAACAGCTCTCGAAGTTACAGGAAGGCATCAAAATGGTTCATGGCGTTGCGATGGAAGGATCGTCGGTCGTACTGGCCTTCGGCCGGCCGGCCGTAGCCGAGCGCCGCTTCGTGGCGGCCAATGACAATGGCCCCAAGGATCCGGTCAAGACGGTCACCGTGCGCAAGCTGCTCGAGCAGAGCGGCGTGGCCATCAAGATCAAGGTGCCGGTCACCGAGTTCATCGGTGTGGCCGTGGCGACCTCGATCTCCGAAGAGGGCATGCTGACGAGCTCGATCGAGCTGGTCCACGCCGATTCCGAGTTGAATTACAAGGTGTTCGAGGAAGAGGGCAACCACAACGTCGTGGCCGAATGGCAGAACTGGGGCAAGAAACTGCGCCTGCCGCTGTTCATCAAGGCCGGCGACGGTGCCTATCTCCCCTACAGCCAGCAGGTCGATGGCGTCATGCTCGGCACCCCGGCGCCGCGCCGCAAGCTGGCGGCCGAAGCCGCCCGGCGGCCGCGTTTCCTCAACCGCCGCAAGCCCGGTCAGGACATCGCGCAGTAAATTTCTTGCCTCCAAAGCAAGCCGAAAAGGGTCGACCGGTGGTGCGGTCGGCCCTTTCGCTTTGGGCAATTTGCTAGCGTACTGTCAGCATTACCACACCCAATCGGCGAGAAGCGCGAGGGTGAGCGCGATGCCGACATAGTGGTTGTTGTAAAACCGCACGAACGGATTGCGCGGGGCCTGGGGGTCAAGGGTCCACAGCTGCCAGGCGAGCAGGCCCGCGGCCACCAGCGAGAGCAGCGCGAAGACAACGCCACCTCCGGCCATGAGGCTGGCAATGTTCCACAGGATGAAGGCGCCCGAATAAAGCGCGGCCACTGCCGGGCGGACATTGGCGCCGAACAGCCGGGCGGTCGACTTGACGCCCACCAGGGCGTCATCCTCGACATCCTGCAGGGCATAGATGGTGTCGTAGCCGATGACCCAGAGGATGGTGCCGGCATAAAGGACGACCGGAGCCCAGCTCAACCCGCCCGTCTGGCTCGACCAGCCCACCAGCGCACCATAGGAGAAGGCCAGGCCCAAGAAGAGCTGCGGCCACCATGTAATGCGCTTCATGAAGGGATAGATGGCGACCAAAGCCAGCGAGGCCACGCAGGCCCAGACGGTAAAGCGGTTGAACTGGAACAGGATGGCCGAGGCCAGCAAAGCCTGGGCGATCATGAAATAGGTGGCCTCCAGGGCCGTGACCTGGGCGGAGGGAATGGGACGCGAGCGGGTGCGCGCCACGCGCATGTCGATATCGCGGTCGACGATGTCGTTAAAGGTACAGCCAGCGCCGCGCATCAGGATGGCGCCGAGGAACATCAGGATGGCCGCCCACCAGCCAAAGCCTGCCACGGGCTGCGCTACGGCGGCAAGGCCGATGCCCCAGGCGCAGGGCCAGAACAGGAGGTAGAAGCCGATGGGCCGGTCCCAGCGGGCCAGGCGGCCATAGGGTTTCACCTGTTCGGGCGCATAGCGATCGAGCCAATTGCCCTTGGTGGCGTCGGCAACGGTGCCGGTGGGAGG
>Ga0065721_10050006_pt1 | contig 24315 bp, 20 predicted proteins | sample Mesricmetagenome_FD_59108 | JGI IMG/M metagenome (GOLD analysis project Ga0065721, IMG submission 59108) | Mesophilic microbial community from rice straw/compost enrichment Sample: eDNA_1 v2 (version 2) | ecosystem: Engineered > Solid waste > Grass > Composting > Bioreactor | place: USA: Davis...
GGCCTTCGGCAGAGTGGAACTCGACTATTTTTGTTGTGTGACATTTCGCGCGATCGCGCGAAATGTCACACAACCTTTCCTCGTTCCCTGCGTTATAACAGCGCAAGTCTTTAAACGAATTTAGTATGAGTGATCCACGGATACAATCAGCATGCAGACGGTTTGAGCGACTCCGTGCCAAGGCTGCCTAATGGAGATCAAGAACATCAAAGCGACAGAGGGTACACGCTATCACATCACCTATCACCTCGTTTGGTGTCCAAAGTTTCGCAGGCCCGTGCTTGCAGGAAGGGTTGGGGAACGAGTACACACCCTGCTGGGAGAGATCGCTGAGAAGTGGGGCTTTGAGATTGTCGCGCAAGAGGTGATGCCCGATCATGTCCATCTCTTTGTTACAGCACCACCTGCGTTCAGTCCCTCAACAGTGGCGCGACTGTTCAAAGGGGCAAGCAGTTACCCACTGAAACGGGAGTTTCCAACTGAGAGTAAGCGGCATATTCGGAAGGCTGGAACGCTCTGGTCACCTTCTTACTATGTGGGAACAGCAGGTCATGTCAGCGCTGTTGTGATCAAGCGCTCCATTTTGGAATGCCAACACCTGTAAGGTAAGAAGGTCAGCCCACGCTGCTGAAGCAGCGATGGTGAAACAGTATCCTATGGGAATGGGGCGTTAGCCTCATTCCTCCCACGACTGAAGTCGCGGGTTTCCTGAGGCTATTTTTATGATCGGGGCGATCTCGGCTAGAGATAAAAGGCGACCTGTAACTGAATACAGGCCGCCCGAGGGCTTTGCTATATGCTCTTGTTTAGCCTGGCGGCGAGTGCTCTCGCCCCCCATGCGTTCCTTGGCGCGTCCGCCTACGGCTACCAACACCCTAGCCAACCACATGGGCTGCTAGCTGTGCCGAAAGGCCACCCCAAAAACGCAGCGCTACGAGCGATCTCAAAAACGCGCACTATTCGCTGATGGCTGCGATGTAGCGCTCGGCCGAACGCCGCACCGCCGCTTTAGCATCATGCTGCATGGTGCGATCGAACCAAGCCGTGTAGATTCGATCGAATTCAAAGGGTTCGACTCGATTTACGATCTGACGCACCTGAGAGGCATTGAGCGGGATCAGATTGGGATAGCTACGCATAAAGGAGGCGTAACGCCGATCGGAAACAACGTAGATGATGTCGCCCGCCAACAACACGCCCTTGCCTTCAGCGCCATCGGCCCAATGCAGCATGCTCGCGCCGTCGAAGTGGCCCGGCGCGTTGATCAAGGTTAGGCCCGGCAGCAATTGGTGGGTTGTGCCCTGCCAAAAACGAATAACTGGATCGGGGCGCATTACATATGCGCGGTCGGCCTCGTGAATGTAGATCGGCACCTTGCCAAAGGCGTGACTCCACTCAACAATGGTCGAATAGTAGTGAGGGTGCGACATCGCGATCGCGCTGATGCCGCCGAGCTCGTTGATCTTGGCGCTGATCTCGTCGTTAAATAGGCTCATACAGTCCCACAAAATATTGCCGTGGGCTGTACGTACCAACAAGGCGCGCTGGTTAATAGCGAAAGCTGGCTCTATGCCGAAGCCGATCAGGTTCGGCTCTTCTTCACGAATTAGAGCGCGGTGGGTTTGGCGCAGCTGGGCGAGGGTGGTCCAACGCTGACCCTGCCAACCGATATATTGGCGCTCATCTTCGCAGATCGGGCAGTGTTCGGGCGGCGTCTCACTCGCCGGGTATTGCACGCCACATGTGGCACAGATAAAATGCTCCATCTCCCACTCCATTCTCTCAATGTTCTCTTTACGAAGCTTGAAGGACGGCACAAGCGATGGAGCATTCGAGATGCTTATCGCTGGCGCGTTCGGTTCGAGCGTTCGTCCATTTCGTAGGGGTAAGGCAGCTCGACAGCGCTAGCTTCATCGAGCAGCGCCATATGCTCGGCACTCAGTGTCCAACCGAGGGCACCAAAGGCGCTCTTCAACTGTTCGAGGCTGCGCACACCGATGATCGGCGAGGTCACGCCCGGCTTCTGAAGCAGCCAACGCACGGCGACGTTTGCTGGCAGACGATCGACCTCCTTCGAGACCGCGTGCAAAGCGTCGATGACCTTCCAAGTGTGTTCATTGTTATAAGCCGGCCAACTTTCGCCCCAGCCTTTTTCAACAGCAAAGGCAACGCGCGAATCGGGGGGCGGCGCTTCCATACCACGATAGAATTTGCCACTCAGCCAACCGCCACGCAGCGGGCTCCAAGGCAGCACAGCCAAGCCTTCGTTTAAGCTGACCGGAATCAATTCCCATTCGGTCTGGCGGCAAAGCAGGTTGTATTGGGGCTGCAATGAGCTAAATACTTCCCAGCCGTTGGCCTTGCTCAGATCTATGGCCTTCTGCAACTGCCAACCGCTATAGTTGCTGGCACCGATATAGCGCACTTTTCCGCTACGCACAAGGCCATCAAGCGTCGAGAGGGTCTCTTCGAGCGGGGTAGCTGCATCCCAGCAGTGCACTTGATAAAGATCGATATAGTCGGTCTGCAAACGGCGCAAGCTCGCATCGACGCTAGCGATAATGTGCTTGCGGCTCAAACCAATCTTGTTGATGCCGCCCATACCGTAGCGCACTTTAGTCGCGATCACTAAATCATCACGATTTTGCTTCTTGAGCCAGGTTCCAATAATGGTTTCCGATCCGCCTTGGCTATAGACATCGGCGGTGTCGATAAAGTTGCCGCCAGCCTCAACAAAATGATCGAGAATGGCGTGGCTCTGGGCCTCATCAAGCTCACGCCCAAAGGTCATCGCGCCCAAAGCCAAAGCGCTTACTTTTAGTCCACTCTTTCCAAAGAAACGATACTCCATGAGATGACTCCTCAATAAGCTAACTAGAGACTACTTGCCAGTAAGCAAACAAACTTCACCAATTCCTATACCAACTATCTTCACTAGTTGACTTAGTTTTATGACATATCATTCTATTTTGATGATATGATATTGATGAACGTAGATATGATTCTTGATAGCTTTACAGTTTTGCCAGGGAAGACTGTATCTGCATAGAAGCTCCCTGCTTTCTGATGAGTGAAACTATGCTTCGCTTCATCAGCAATCTGTAAGCTTCAAAATCGGATACTGAAAGTCGGCTCTCGGCGCTCCTGTAACTTTGGAGTATCGTCCCTGCTGTAAGATACAACAGCTTTCCCGATACTTCCTAGGCCGAAAGCTTGGTTAGGAACCTGTTCTTTTTGACGGGCCCTGTCATTACTACGATTACTCGTTCTTATCGTTATCCTAGCGAACTTGTAGTACTTTTGAGGAAAACCTATGCTCAATCTCGACGACGTGATTACAGCGCGCCAGCGCATTGCACCCTATATTCGCCATACTCCCCTTATGCCAAAACCGTTTTTGACAGACGAGTTTCCCGCCCAGTTACAGTTGAAGCTTGAAAACCTTCAGGTAAGTGGCTCTTTCAAAGCGCGTGGCGCTTTCAACAACATCTTGAAAGCAACACAAGAAGAACGAGATCGTGGCATTATTGTGGCAAGTGGCGGCAATCATGGCCTTGCGATCGCCTATGCTGCTGCCAAACTAGGGGTGCGCGCAACCGTCTATCTGCCCAAGAGCGCAAGCGCTGACCGCGTTGAGCGAATCGCAGCTTGGGGCACAGAAATTGTGCAATACGGCGAAAATCCCTCGGATACACTTCGTTATGCCCAACAGGTCGCTGAGCAAGAAGGTCGTCTCTACATCCATCCTTTCGATGCCGAAGGCACTCTACAAGGAACCGGAACGCTTGGTTTAGAGCTGCTCGATGATGTGCCCGAGCTCGACTGCGTATTGATCGCTATCGGCGGTGGTGGTCTCATCAGCGGTATGTCTTTTGCCATCAAGCAAAAGCGCCCCAATGTGCGGATCATTGGTGTCGAACCAGCAGGCGCGCCAAAAATGCGAGCAGCGCTTGACGCTGGACGTGTTGTTGAGATCGGCGGCATCAACACTATCGCAGACACACTGGCACCGCGAACTGTTTCAGCGCGCACACTGGAATACACCCAGCAGTATGTCGACGAGGTTGTGCTTGTAAACGATGATCAGATGCGCCAAGCAATGCGTTGGCTCTGGCGGGAGTGTAACCAGCTTGTTGAGCCAGCAGGTGCTGCTGTATTAGCAGCGATTCAAGGCGGAGTTGTTGATATCAGCAATCACAAACAACCGGTTGCGTTAATTTGTGGCGGCAATGCCGCTGCTGAAAGTGTGTTTAGAGGCTACCAAGGCAGATAATAATATATTTTTCACATTTTTGCAAGCACTAATCCGAGAACATTTCGCTTTGCTGCGACTCGATTACTGTGCTGATCGAAGTGAGTATCATTTCTGACTCATTCATTATCTCCATTTTCTTGTGTTGTTCTAAACAAGGTTCGGCTTTCATCTGCCTTCCGAGCAAGCGGACCAGTCTATGCGCTATCATACGAAATCCGGTTGATTGCTTCCAATTTAGCCTTCGGCAGAGTGGAACTTAACAATGTTTGTTATGTAACATTTCGCGCTGTCGCGCGAAATGTTACATAACTTTTCCTCGTTTTTGTTTTTCTGCGTTACAAGAGCGCACATCTTTGATCTGGTATGATACGAAATCCGTTTGAATCGTCGGCTTGGGAGAGGTCTTTCGGTACACACAGCTACAAGCCTCGTTTGTTGGGCGGGATGTTGGTAGCCGTAGGCGGACGCGCCAAGGAACGAATGGAAGGCAAAAACCTCAGCGCAGCAAGCTGAAGAAAACGAACGGATTTGCTATCACAGCATAAAGGCGTGTTTCTGTTTCCACGTGCGCATCATCAGCTCGACGGTGCCGAGGCCAGCGGCCAGCGCACCCGTATAGAGAAAAGCCTGCACCAGACTGGTCAAACCGAGCGAATAGTCGTTCATCACAAAGGCCAGCACCGTGCGGAAGGCCAGCACACCCGGCACGACCGCAATAAAGCCCGGAATGGTGAAGATCGTGGAGGGCAGGCGGAAGATGCGGGCAAACAGCTCGCCCAAGATACCCACCACCAACCCAGCCCCAAACATAGCCACCTCCATAGGGGCGTTATAGATCAGCAAACCGAGGTGAACTGCATACATCGCGATGCCGATCAGGCCGCCCGGCAGCAACGAACGGCGCGGCGCATCGAAGACGATCGCAAAAGCGATCGTTTCAAGGAAGGCTAGGCCCAGCGAGGGCAGCAGCGGCGGAGCAACGGCCGCCGAGGGCAGCGCCGTGATGCCGCCCAACAGCAGAACCGCCCACATACCGACCGCGATCGCCACAAGCGTCATCAGGGCCGAGGCCGCGCGCGAGACGCCCGCCACCATATCGCCGCCGAACAGATCGAGCACCGCGCTCATCATCACAACGCCTGGCGCTAAAAAGAGCACCGAGCTGATCACCGCGCTCGCATTGGGCAGTGTGCCTTGTTGCATGGTACCGAGCAGCGCGATCCCCGAAGCCGCCGCCGCTACAAGCCCAGTGTTGAGCAAACGGTTGATACGCATGCGAATCAGCAGGACACGTAACTGCTGAGCGATCGCAGAGGCGATTGCGCAGACCCCAAGCTCGTAGCAGCCCGCGCCGATCAGAGCCGCAAAGGTACAGCAGCCCATCACAACCGCCAGCGTTACCGTCCAGTGGCCGTAGATGCGCGGTTTGGTGGCGATCTCGGCCAAGCCACGCCGCAGTTCGTCGCGGCTGAGTTTGTGCTTCACCACCTTGCGCGAAAGATCGAGCACATCGCTGACCCGCCCTAACAAGAGGGTAGTATCGAGGATGCGCACCAGCTTGGTGCGATGCTCACCTTCGGCGTGGGCCGAGGCGATGATTCCGGTTGGGGTCGCGAAGACATCGACCGAATCGGCCCCTAGACCAACCGCCATGGCCACTACCGTCTCTTCGACGCGAGCGGTGCTGGCTCCATTCTCCAACATCAACTGCCCGCCGTTGAGCGCGAGCGACAAAATATCGCGCAGCTCGTCGCGATGACGACTCGGCGGCAGCGTCCCTTCTGTATCCGGCGTTTCGGCTTCAGGTAGCTCCATAGTCCTTGCTAGGGTTTTAATCCAAATACAGTCCGAATCGGGCGATGATCAGATTTAGTGTCCCACGGCCCATAATCGCTGCGAAGCGCTTGCAATTCGGCGGTGTGAAAGATATAGTCGATGCGGATCAACCAGGCAGGCACTCGAATATCCCCCACAAATGGCAGGTTCATATTGGTCGCCTCTCCGCCCGGAAAGGTGTGTCCAAAACCGAAGCCGCCCTCCAGCCAAGCGTCTCGAAATCCCTCGCGCATCAGGCGATAGGAGCGGTTGCGTGGCCCCATATTGAAATCGCCAACTACGATGGTTGGCCCCGGGTGTTCTTTGACATAGTGTACCAGACGTTGGGCCTGCTCTTCGCGCTGAATCGTCGACCATTCGATCGCCTTGCGCCAGCCATAAAGTACAGCCGGAAACGAAACGTTATGAACATTGATTACAGTGACCTGTGTGCCAGCAACATCAACATAGACTACTTGCGGATCGCCGATCCAAGCCCCTCCAAGGCGCTGAGCGCTCTCGCGCATGGGATAGCGGCTAAGAATGGCCATACCTTGGTCGCTAGCGCTCGGGTCGAGCAAGCGATAGGGATAAAGCTCAGCCAGCTCACGCTCGATAGCCTCGCTCAACTGCAGATTCAGCTCTTGGATCGCGATCAGATCGGCATCGCTTTGGCGCAGGGCCGCGAGCGTCTCGGCTTGGTTGCCGGTGTTCCAGGTCATGGCGTTAAAGGTCATAACGCACAAACGGGGTGCATCGCTCACATCTTTGGTGAAAGGAGGCAACAGATAGGCCCCATACAACACTAACCAGATCAGGCTGACCACAGCCGTCGAAAGCCAAACATCACCACGCCCAAGCCAAAATCCGATCACAATCATCACAGGCAAGAGCACAAAGAGATAGCTGGCGAAGGTATTGATCAGAAACAGCCACCACCAACGATCGCCAAGCGTCAAGTGAACGATCAACCAAGCCAGCAAAACGAGCGCATAGCAATGCACACCTAGAGCGACGATCCCTGTCAGCCCAGGCAAAGCAGAAATCTCTTTTAGCATCGATAACCTATCGCTATTGAATATTATGTCAACCCAAATCGATCCGCGCAAATCCACAACGGCCTGCATGCTCACGCAAGCCTACTTAAGGACTGAAGAAAGGCGGGCGCTGCTTCGCCTAGTTATAGTAGAGACCTTGGATCAAGATCTCGGGCTCGACTTGGAAGGGCCAGAGCAGCATGCCGCTCGTGCCTTCGGCACGGATCACGTCGCGTGCGCGCTCGAGGTCGGGTTGGAGCTGGCTCAAGGGGCGCATAGCACCTTCGCCCGTTGGAAAGCCGATCTCTGTCACCACAACCGGCTTATTGAGCTGGATCGCGTGCAGTTCGCGAATGCTGCGCTCGAGATCGGCGGGGAAGCCTTGGCCGTAATACCAGTGCTCAGCGTAACGTCCGCTATCGTAGGGGTCGTTATCGTAGTAGTGGAAAGTGTAGACATCGACCAGATCGGCCATGCGCAGGTCAGCGCCTTCGGGGCGGAAGTAGCTCTTAGCGAAAGCGGCGCTGATCGTAATCAAGCGATTGGGGTCGATAGCTTTGACGGTATCGTGCACCTTCTGCAGGAAGTGCAGACGCTCGTTGGCGAGCGGGAAACAGAGTTCAAAAGCAGCGTTGTCCCAATCCCAACAGCGGATATCGATCGGGCTGCCGATATCTGGCTCGTTGAAGAGATCCCACATGATCACGCCCGGGTTGCCTGCCAAATGCGAGACCACAGGGCGGACGTGCAGATCGAGGATCTGTTCGGTGTGTTGGGGGCCGAAGCGATCTTGCGGAAACTTCGCTAACAAGACTGGCAGAACATAGATACCACGTCTGTTAGCCGCCGCAATCAAAGAGTCGAGATGCTCAAAGGGCAGATCGAGGTTATAGTTAGGGTCTTGCTCGCGCGCGCCACCGAAGACATAATAGTTCAAGAAGATACGAATGGTGTTCACGCCGTGGGCCGCGAATCGATCCATGTCAGACTCGATCGCATTCATATCCCACGGGCAGTTGGTATCGGCGCCGAAGTGAAGCATAGCGCAACGCTCGACATCGGCATTGATCGTGTGAATATAGTTAACACCACGCACTTCGAAAGGCTGGCCGTTTACAAAGAGTTGCGACCCTTCAGCGCTTACGCTTGGCAAAGCATAATCGGGCTCGGGATAAGCATAGGCGGGAGTTAAAAGCAAGATTGCGATGAGAAGCAATCCCAAACATTTTGACGTGAGAGATCGTCGCAAGGGTTTTTGTAGTATCAACGCAACCTCCTTATAACCGGGTTAGAGCCATCTGTGTTTGATAAGATCGTGCAGATAGCCGATAATAGATCAGGGAATATTGTATCATACTTGATTCGCATACCAATGCGATAGCGGAATCTATGCGCTCACGCTTTCCTAGTATCGATCAAAACCTTCACTCGGTTCTTGTCGAACGCGTTTTTCCTCTACTCACAAGCGTCTTCTCTAGCCAGCAATCACTTAGCTTGTCCGAACAGGAACGCCTCTTACGTTCTTGGAGCATGACCATCTGTGCTGACGCCTGTGCGCTGGCGCGCGGCCTCACACTCCCGCAGCGGCTGCGCAACTACAAGACGCAGCTCGATGCAAGCGTTCACGCCGAGTGCTTAGCGATTGTGCAGTCGCTCGACATCGATTGGCGATCGATGCCCGCCCGCACTCTGGGCGACCTATACGAGCTCTTGCTCAATTACCGTTTGCTGAGCACTAAAGAGCGCTTGAAACTAGTGGCTGACCGCGCTATGCGCAAAGCCAACGGCAGCTTTTACACACCTCAAGCCATCGTCGAGTCGATCGTGGCTGCCAGCTTACAACCCCTTCTACGTGAACGCGATTCCGATAGCATTCTTGCAGACTTCAGCGTGCTCGATCCTGCCATGGGCAGCGGTCACTTTCTCTTGGCGGCCATCGACTACATCAGCCAGCAGATCGCGCAACAAGATGCTCACAGCGATCTTCAAACGCTGCGCCAACGTGTGGCAGAGCGCTGCATCTATGGGGTCGACCGCGACCCCGAAGCAGTGCACGCCGCAGAACTCTGTATCTGGCTGCATTGCGCCAGCCCAGACTGGCAGTTTGCAGAGCACCAGCTTCGCTGTGGCAACAGCCTGACTGGGCCGCTCTTCTCTGAACAGCACGACCAGATCCAAGAACATGGCCTCGACTGGCAAGCGGCCTTTCCCCACGTAGCGGCGCGAGGCGGCTTCGACGCCGTTGTGGGCAATCCGCCCTATGTAAGCCAACTCAGCGCAGCCGAACAACGAGTGGTGCGCGCCTGGAGCCGCACAAGCGGTCGTGAGCTCGACGCCTTCTACCTCTTCGTCGAGCGTGCGCTCGCATTGGTACGCCCACGCGGGCGCTGCGGTATGATCATTCCCAACGTGTTTATGCTGCAACACAACAGCGCAGCCTTCCGACGCTTCCTGTTGAGTCATACGCTCGAGTCGATCGTCGATTACAGCTTTTCGGCCTTCGGAGGGGTCTTGGTGCCGACCGCTGTTGTCATTGTGCAGGAAGGTAGCCCGCCCTGCAATCACCAAATCGTACTGCGCACCAGCACAGGCGAGAAGCATAGCGTAGCCCAAGCCAGCTTTCTCGAGCTGCCCAACCAGCAATTCAATCTGCGCCTGCTCAAAATGGCCCCCCTCTTCAAACAGATCGAAGGCTGTTGCGAAGCGCTCGAACACTTCGCCCATAGCCACGAGGGCATTCATTCGGGCAATATTCGCCACAAGCTCTTCAGCCGCGAGGCCAAGCACCCCCGTGCCTACCCCATGCTCAAAGGCAGCGATATCTCTCGCTACCGCATGCAGTGGAGCGGTTGGTATGTTTATTATGACAAGTCGCTGATCGATCGCAGCGCGGGCGATTATGCGTCGCTACGCCAAGAAAGCTCCTTCCAAGCCACCAAAATCCTTACGCGCCAAACGGCCGATCGCCTGATCGCCACACTCGACGCCGCCCGATTTTACGCCGATAACACCTTACACACCACCCAACTACAGCCCGGCAGCCAAATCTCGTTGCTCTACCTGCTGGCCCTACTTAACAGCCAACTACTCAGCACGATCTACCGCATTCAAACCGGAGAAGAAGGGCGCATGCTGGCCCAAGTCAAACTGGTATTCCTGCGCCAACTGCCGATTCGTAATATCAACTTTCGCAGTTCGCTTAGTGAACGCAGCCAACAGCTCGAAAGCGCCAAAACACATATCCTAGCTTGGCTCTACAACGCGCAACACGAGCGCATCGCCAGCTTCGCCCACGAGCAGTGCGCGGCAGGCAACGAAGAGTTGCTCCACGACCTGCTGGCTTGGCTGGCAGAGCAGCAGCTCAGCGCCCCCAGTCTCGACCCTCGTTACGACCAAGCCATCGATACGCTGGTAGAAGGCCTGTATGGTGTTTCAAGCCAAGCGCTTAACGCGGCCTACTCCTAAGAGCCTCAGCTCATCAGCATTTGGTTTTGCATAACATTGGCGGAGACAGATATAGCCTCAAAAAAGGGGCTAGCGCGTCCGCCTTCGGCTATCAGAGCGGCTAGCCTACCCTCATCCCCGGCCCTTCTCCCCCATCTATGCATTACCTAAAAGTCGTGTCGGCAGCAACAGGCGATCGTTCGCATAGCATCGCGGGAGTATCCTTGAGAGCACAGAACAGGGAGCATTCACCCCCTCGTCCGCACTGCGGGAGAGGGGGCCGGGGGGTGAGGGCAGATAACGCTGACCGTCTGTCGATTTGTGGCTAATGTACAGCTCCCGCAATGCGGGAGAAGGGAGGACAACGAAGCTTCGTCGATACCTTGACAAACAGTGAGCAGCGAAGAGAGCCGATAGCCCTGCCCTTTGCTGGCAGGGATGATGGTAGCCGTAGGCGGACGCGCCAAGGAGCGAATGGAAGCGAGGAATTAAACCGCCAGAGCGCTGAACACATCAAGCAAAGGCATGTTCTCTTGGGCCGAAGAATCAACAAAAGCGAGGTCTTGAAGCTTGCACTCCAAAACCTCGCCTAAGATCACTCAAACAGCGCGATTAGGAATCCGCCTTCCAGCGATAGATCGCGATATGCGATGTGTCGCAGGCGCGCAAATCGACATACTCGCCGTTGGGGAACCATTCTTCAAACTGCTTCAGCTCCGCTTCGCGTTCGGTAGTTGTCACAATGACCAACTCGCTTGAATTGGCCGGATCGATCAAGGTCGAAGGATCGAGCTCTGCAAGCGGCGTATTGATGTTTTCAATTTGCTTGCGATCGCTGAGAAAATCGACCGAACGATGGGAGCCATAGAAGAAGATCTCGGTCGGCAAGACATAGATCTTGGCATCTTGCGGAACCGAATAGAGGTAAGCGCCATACATAGCCGCCTGACGTGTGTTACGGCCTACAAATCGGCACGAATCAAGGAATTCGCCATAGTAGGTATAGAGGTTGATCGGCGTGACCGCGAGCACGAAGAGCGCCACAGAACCATACTCGAGGTAGCGATTCATGTCGGGCTTGAGGCTAAAGATCATTTCGATATTCTCGAGCACCCAATCGATCGCGATACCAACAAAGATACAGGCGACGGGGAAGACGACCAGCAAGCGGTAGTGGTAGGTCGAAGGAGGAATCGTGATAACAGCCAGAGCAACCACACCACCCCAGAACCAGCCGTTCAGCATCACCATGCGCCGATTCCAGGTGCGAAGCAGCACCAAGATCAGGCCGATGCCCCAGAATACGCGCGAGACCACATCGAGGGTCGGCACGCCGATGCCATAGAAGTCGATGAATGGATCGCGATAGAAGGTCGCCAAGGCCAAACCACCCAAGCTCAACAAAATCCAGATAGGATGTTTACCCGTGGCTGCGACCTCGCGCTCCATCCAACCCGAGGCGAAGGTGCCGTCGAGGCTCATACGCGAGGCAAACTCGTTGGGATAGAAGAAGCCCCAAAGCGCCATAGGCGCGATAATAACAATGGCCGAGATCAGACCCACGCCGATAGTGGCAAGGTTGCCCGTAAAGATCGATCGGTCGATCACAAACCAAGCCAGTAAGATCAGGGGTATGAGGACCAGCCAGACCCAGCCATCGATATAAAAGTTGATATGCAGGCCGATGATCAAAACCGAGAGGACCATACGAAACGGGCTACGTCGCTCCATAGCCGTCAAGAGACAGTAGAGCGATAGCGGCACCGATAGGGTTGTATAAATATACGAAACCGCGACCTGTCGGCTGAAGTGAACATGCACATGTGAAACGGTCAGCAGGGCCATGGTAACGAAGGCGACGCGCGGGTTTGTTACTTCGCGTGCAAAAAGATAGACGGCAGGAATGGCCAAGACTCCCGCAATAGCGGGCAGCAAACGAATGGAAAGAGGTATCGGGCCCAGCAGATGGATCAACTGCTGCATAAACCAAAGGTAGATCGTTCCAACACCATCGATAGCTGCAAACGGCATGCGTAGTGCACCACCCGCTCGCCCAATATCTTGAGCCCAAGTACCGATCAGGCCTTCGTCACCGTTAATAGCTCTTGGCAATTCTCCCAAAGCATAAAAACGTAGCCCAGCCCCGATGAGGGTCATCACCCCTACGATAATGATCTCGGTTTTATAGGTGGCAAACCAATCTCGCCAAGCAATCCAGCGTTTGGGGCGCAGCGAAAAGAGCACAACTATCCAAGATGCACACCACAAACTCGATGTAACCCCAAGAAAGGTGCCATTAATAGACAATCCGATTCCAAAACGAACCGCTCCGATAAGGCCTAGTCCGATTCCAAGCACGAACGTAGCAAGCCTGATACCTCGTTCAGCAGCCCAAGCGCTATACTCTGCCCATCGACCCCAATAACGAGGTACAAATACAAGTGCCATAATAAGAGCAGCAACAGCGAGGGCAGTGCCTGTATTAAGCATCTGAAAAGGCACAAATCGGAAGGTTCCAAAGCCGATCACAGCTAAGAACATAACGATCAGGCGCGCGCTAGCTAATACTCGCTTATTGGCAAAGAAGGCAGGCTTTTGGGCAGGAGGGGCGGTTTTATCTGTCGCAGTCTCTTGTTCTTGAGAGGGCAAAAGAGGATTTGTCGCAGTAGATTCACTATTTTGGGTGTCCAAAGCTGAAATACGTGTGTCTGTTTCGCTTGCTTGTGTGTTCATAATTCTATAAATTATTCTCTAGACGAAGAGACCACTGTAACGGATTGACAAGAACGACAATCAGCGATTGCCAACGATCTATAGAATCGAGAGCCTGAAAGAAAAGTTCAGGGGTTGAGATAACTAATCCATTGATGGAAACTGTTGACAACAGTTTCCTCACAACCGCTACAAGTATAACATTGATAATCCTATTTGAGCTACAGTTGTGAGGAAGTTAGATATAGGACGAAGGAGCTGTTATTGCTTGTCCATTGGTACTGGTTCGTGCTTGTTACGTCCGTTTATAGATCGGAGCGTTGCTGGGTTTCCCCAGATAGATTGTATTTTACACCCTAGCCTATACCGAAATATATCAGCCAAGGCTTTCTGAGATCCATTGACAACAAAAACGAGCCTTTAAAACCCTTGCCAAACAGAGTTTCAGGCTCGTTTGTTGTAAGCTTATAGCGCTTCGCTAAGGCAAATAGCTTTCCTAGCAAATAAGTTAAAATTTCTTAACATTTTTCCTAGCGATCTCAAGCTTAACTCGTTTGAATCACCGAAGGTAAATAGACAGCCGAAAGGTGCCAGTTGACTCGTTGGGTCGTATCGTGGCGCACTTCGACCCCACCTTCGATCTGCTTGTCGTCGGGCAGGCGCAGCGTCACACGATACCAGCCAGCCGGAAGATCGGTAGCGGCGAACCAACCGCCGCCGTCGCTGCGCAGACTGCGCTCGATCGGGCCGCTCAAGAAAATCTCTTGGTTATCGAAGGAAGTTAAGCCCGGCAAGCCCGCCAAATCGCCCACGATGCGTCCCGTCTCGACCTTCCAAGGCATGCTGGGCATCGTCGCAGGAGTCGCAAAGCTGTGCTGCGCCAGTGCATCGAGCGCTTGGGCGCGGTTGCCCTCGTTGGCGAGCGACGAATAGGCATAGGCCGCCACACCCTGCGCACCCGCATTAAGGGCGTATGCGATCTGAGCGCGATTGCCTTCGTTGCTATTCAGCCAAGCCCCATAGCCAACCACCACCGAGCGGCGTCCAGCCTGTTGCGTTTCCCAACCGACCCAGTCGCGGTACCATGAGTATTGATCGGCAACATGCTCACGATCGTAATTCATGACAATCGCCGTATCGATAATGCCTTCGAGTAGCCAATAACGCCAGTCTTGCAAACGAATGTTGTAAGGATCACTGTTCTCCCATCCGCCCGCTTGGTTTGGCCCTTTGCCCATCGCCGTTACCGCCGCGCTCACCCGCGCGTAGGGCGCGACTTGGGCCGCCTCGAGATAGATGCGGCGCACCAAATGGGTGACTTGATCGCGACGCCAATTCTTCCAGAGCGGATCGTTGGGCTCGGGCTGGCCGCTGCGCCCGAACTGTTCGTTAAAACGGGCCACGCTCACCGGATTATAGCCAAACTGCGGGCTTGGGTAGCGAATAAGGTCGAGATGCAAGCCGTTGACGTTCGGATAGCGCTCTAAGAGATCGCGCACCACCGCAGCGGTATAGTTCACAACCGCTGGATGACCGGGATCGAGCCAGGTATCGCCATCGACCGAGCTTTCGCCATTGACACCCAAGGCCACCCAGTTATCGCTGCCAGCCACATGTGGGCCGTGCTGCCAATAGACGTGGGAAGGGTCGCTCGGTTGGCCAAGCGACTCGCGCCAGATCGGCAACACCGCGATCCAAGCGTGCAGCTCGATCCCCTGGGCTTGGGCCGTGCTGATCAGGGTTGCCAGCGGGTCGAAGGGCGCAGGCGCAAGAGCCGGATCTTGCGAGCGCGGCTCGATTCCGCTGAGGTAAAAGGCATCGCCGCGCCGCCGCACTTGCACAATTAGGGCGTTGAAGCCGCCCCGCCGCGCATCGGCGACCAGTTGTTCGATCTGTTGAGGGGTTTTGATCCCGCTATTGAAGGCATCGACCCACAAGGCACGCATCTGACTCACAGCGGCGTGACTAGTTGGGGCTGTTGGTAACACAACACTCATAAGTAGCAATCCTAGCAGTATCAATCTCTGAAAACGACGATCCATTGCCTTTCCTCTGGCGACCAAGGGCGGGCCGCTAGCGCTCTATCTAGCAGATTAAACGCAAGTATGCCTAAAAAGCGCAAGCACCAAAATGATATCCCAATGAGACAGACAAGCTTCCAACAAGCTTATGCTACAATAGAGCGACTCGAACGTGCAATGCACCAGAACGGGCGGTCTTTCGAGGCTGGCCCGCCTTTTTGTGTGCCCAAGCGAGACTGCACAGTCTGATCGACGAGTAGAGAAAGGACGAAGGTCATGCATATTGCCATCAACGGGGCTTTCTGGAACCAGCCCTCAACCGGTAGCGGTCAATATCTGCGCCGTTTAGTCCAGAGTTTACCCGCTGCTGCACCTCAACATCGCTACAGTCTCGTCGTACCAGCCGCTATCGGTCCCATTCAAGACCCGCCCGATGGCTTACGTGTAGTTGGAGTTAGGACGCCCTTCGATACACGCAGCGAAAATCTTGCCAAGCTCTGGTTCGAGCAGTTCGGTCAAGTCGCTGCGGCCCAAAAACTGAAGGCCGATCTGTTGCACGTACCCTATGCTGCCCCACCGCTTCGAAGTTCTGTTCCGGTGATTAGCACCGTACACGATATCATTTGGCATGTGCTGCCCGCCTACCGAGGGAAAGCCCATGTTCGCGCCTATTATCGCCTCGTTCAAGCAGGTATTCAAGCAGCTGCCCACATCATTACCGACTCGAACCACAGCCGCAACGATATTATTCAATCGTTCGGCTGCGACCCCGAGCGCGTAACAACCATCTATCTCGCCGCTGGCGAGCAGTATTACCCGCGCGACCACCGGGCCGCTCAGGTCGAGATTTGGCAGCGATATGGCATCGCTTCACCGTTCATTTATTATGTGGGCGGCTACGACGTTCGCAAAAACGTCGAAGTGCTTGTACGAGCTTTCGCTGAGGTTCATCAGCATGGCTCTCCGGCCAAACTTGTACTCGCAGGCAAAGCGCTGGGTAAGGATCCGGCGTTTTTTCCTGATATCGACGGACTGATTAGGGCACAGGGATTGATAGACTGTGTGCATCGGGTGGAGGTTCCGCCCGAAGATAACCCGCTCTTCTTTGCAGCAGCCAGCCTCGCCGCTACCCCGAGTTACTACGAAGGTTTCGGTCTACCGCCTTTGGAAGCCATGTCGTGCGGAACTCCCGTTTTGGTTTCGGCGGCAAGCAGCCTTCCAGAAGTCGTCGGTGAAGCGGGCATCTGCCTCCCTCCACACGACATTCAAGCTTGGGCAGAAGCGCTACAACGTGTGCTCGACGATGGCTTGCTCAGAAGCAAGTTGCGCACACTCGGGCTGCAACAAGCAGCCAAGTTTAGTTGGAGCCGCATGGTCAACGAGACCGTTGCGGTCTATGAACGCGTCGGACGTCAACGATAAGCATTTCACTAAAGGGGAGGTATATGCGTTACAATCGCATTCTTGTCAAGCTCAGCGGCGGCGCAATGGCAGGCAACCAACCGTTTGGCTTTGACCCTTCATCACTCAATCATATTGCAGACGAAGTATTGGCGCTCCATAAGCAGGGCATTCAGGTGAGTGTTGTGGTAGGTGGCGGCAATATCTTCCGAGGGAATCTTGGCGAAGAGTGGGGCATCGAGCGCGCCGAGGCCGACAATATCGGCATGATCGCGACCGTAATCAACAGCCTCATGTTGCGCGGTGTGCTCCAAGCGCGCGGCGACGCCGATGTGCGTGTTATGACCGCTATTCCGATCAACACCGTGGCCGAGCCCTTCATTCGTTTGCGCGCTATTCGCCACCTCGAGCATGGCTCGATCGTCATTCTTGCAGCGGGCACCGGTAACCCCTATGTAACCACCGACTACCCGGCTGTACAACGCGCCCTCGAGCTGCGAGCCGAAGCGCTGCTTTCGGCCAAAAACGGCACCGACGGCATCTACACCAGTGATCCGCGCCACAACCCCGATGCCAAGCGCTATCGCACCATCAACTACGACACCTACATTCAGCAGAACCTGCGCGCGCTCGACCAATCAGCGGTACTGCTAGGTCGCGACAACAATCTGCCCATTCACATCTTCGACTTCGATGTGCCGGGCGCGATGACGCGGCTTTGCAAGGGCGAAGATGTCGGCACCTTAATCGGCCATGTAGAGGACGAGTTGGTATAATCCAGGCTATTCAAAAAGCGAAATCGACTCACCCAAGCATACTGAGAGTCCATACAGAAGATGCCGCGCGCAACGCGGCATCTTTTTTACAAGCTAGTGCAAACTCCAACCGCACATCCGCTTGATCATTTCAAGGCTCTGGCGGAGGAGTCTCCTTCCTGCCATTCGGTCCTTGGCGCGTCCGCCTTCGGCTATCAACATCCCTCCCATCCATTCGGTCCATCGCCTCGCAGCTCACGCTGCGACCTGCTAGGCGCACACGCCTAGCAGGCCCATGCATATGAAACGGGCTTTTGGCCGAAGGGAATATGTGCGCGAATCTTTGAACAAAAACCTTTTCAAATACTCATCATCTATGCTATACTAGAACAAACGTTTTATACCCTCGGTCGTTGGATTATTACGCTCTAGATCTTCGTAAACAGCGAAAAAGGGATCTATCTTATGCCCGAGCGAACACCGATTGAAACTAAGAACCGCGACATCTACGGCCACCAAGCCCTGCCTTGGAGCAGGCCACAGGCCATCCTCTCCTCTAGCATCTTTATCAAAGACACCATTCTTAGCACGGTGCGCCCAGATGGTCGCCCGCACGCCACCGGCATCGGCGCAATCTGGCTCGACGGCGAGATCTACTTCACCAGCGGGCCAGCCACCCGCAAGTCGCGCAAGCTGGCCCACAACCCCGCCTGCACCATCACCGCGCGCCTGAGCGGCATCGACCTGATGTTCGAAGGCGACGCTCGAACAGGCGGCTGCCCACTTCCGAGCGGGTGGCAGGCCCGTCTAAGTTGAGGGCGATGCCATTACAGCGCCATACAGCGCCCCGAGCGCTGGCCCGCCGCCTTGGCGCCTCTACCGTTTCAGCTTTCACACCGTGGTCGGCAATGCCACCGCCGAGCCGCACGGCGCTACTCGCTGGCGCTTTGAGCGCTAAGAGCAAGCCATAGATCGCTACTTAGCAAGCCCGATTTTGAGTTTTAAGGCATCCGCTTGATCTGTTGCTTCGAAACGCGGCTGTCTGCTCGATTAGGGAGCGCTCTCGACGCACAGCACGCTAGCCCCCCGTATGGATGGATAGGACTCTGATAGCCGGAGGCGGACGCGGTGAGGACCGAATGGAAGGTTAGGAGCTCTCCGCCAAAGAACTAAAACGCATCAAGCGGGTGAGGTATTTAGATCGTTCGCTATCTCGAATGCTCAACTCAAGGAGGTAAGTATGGCTGAAAAGTATCCACGCACGAGCTTGTTTGGCACGGAGGAACGCACGCTTTTCTGCCCGAGCCTGAATCGCACCTATCACCTCTCGGTCGCGCTTCCCGATAGCTACTCAACATCCGACCAATCCTATCCCGTGATCTATGTGCTCGATGCCGATGTGCTCTTCGGTATGGCGGCTGGTTTGACGCGCTTCAGCACGATTTTTAAACAGATACCGGAGTTCATTGTGGTGGGCATTAGCTATGGAGAGATGGAGAGCCTCGACGAGTGGGTTGAACTGCGAGAGCTCGACTTCAATGTTCCCGAAGTGCTCAACGCGCCGCCCAACAGCGTGGGCAAGCTCTTTTTAGACGCCCTGACGCAAGAGATGATCCCCTTTATCGAAGCGAACTACCGCGCCCTGCCGAGCGATCGCTGTCTGTACGGCTATTCGGCCAGCGGATTCTTTGAGTTCTACACCTTGTGCCATCAGCCGAATGCGTTTCAGCGCTATATCACCGGCAGCGGCTTTCTGTCTGGCGCCTACCCCTATGTGATCGAATACGATGCGCAGTTAGCGGCGCGCGACGCCAGCAAGCCGATTCGGCTCTACCTTTCGGTGGGCGAGCTGGAAGAAGATCAGTTCCCCTACTTCGATCAACTGGTCGAGCATTTCAAGCAGAAGAACTACCCGGACCTGCAGCTGATCAGCGAAATCTATCCGGGCGAGGGCCACGGTTCGGAAGGAATGGCGCTGACCTATTTCCGTGGGCTGAGCAGAGTGTACTCCTAGTCTGCAAGCAGATAGCTTGATAGGCTAGAAGCTGGAAAGCGCCCGAGCGCGATCAGCGTTGTATTCATGGCCGATCGCTGATCGCGGCGGACAATACCAGCTGTGAGTCTCGCGGCTAAACAAAACGGCCATGGTCTGATAAGGACAATACAATGAGCCAGAATACCCCAGAGCGTCTCTACCTGATGGAAGTCGGATCGATGCCGGAGTATCAGATTCCGATCGTGTGTTATCTGGTACAAACCAGCGATGGCAGAAATATTCTGATCGACAGCGGCTTGCCTGAGGTCATCCCTGAAGAGGCCGCGGACTTTCAGAACGGACGCGATGTTATCGAGCAGTTGGCGAGCCTCGGCCTGAGAGCAGACGATATCGATACGGTTATTTCAAGCCACTACGATGGCGACCACGCCGGAAGACACGGGGCATTCAACAAGGCTCACTACATCGTGCAGCGTGCCCACCATTTGGATGCGCCCAGCAATCCACGTTACGCATTCATCCGCGAGCAATGGGATCAGCCCAGCGAGCGGATTCGGCTGGTCGATGGGGATACGGAGCTGCTGCCGGGCCTTGGGGTGATCGAAACCAGCGGGCATGTGCTGGGCCATCAATCGGTGCTGCTGCGCCTGCCCAAAACGGGGACGATTCTATTGACGATCGATGCGGTAGCCTTTGGCGAGAGCTTCACTCGTGAGCAACAGCAGGCTAGTTCGGAAGCCGAAGCAACCCGCGCCAGCACACTCAAACTGCTCGATCTGGCCGAGCGCGAACAGATCGGCCTGGTGATCTTCGGCCATGACAGCGAGCAGTGGAAAACGCTTAAAAAAGCGCCAGCGTTTTACGACTAAGCCGAGACAGCTTATTTGCGCATGGCCCTGCTAAGCGAATGACTTAGCGCTAGAAAGAGGTAGACATGGCCGAAGTTCTTTTGTTCCATCACGCCCAGGGCCTCACACCCGGCGTGATCGCCTTTGCAGATGCGCTGCGCCAAGCGGGGCATACGGTCCACACGCCCGATCTGTTCGATGGGCGCTGCTTCGATAGCATCGACAAGGGCTTGGCTTTCGTCAGAGAGCAAGGCTTCGCCGCGCTGATCGAGCGAGGCGTGCGAGTCGCCAAAAGCTTGCCGAACGAGTTGGTCTATGCTGGCTTCTCGCTCGGGGTGCTGCCAGCCCAGAGGTTGGCCCAAACGCGAGCGGGAGCGCGTGGAGCGCTGCTCTTCTCTGCCTGCGTGCCAGTCTCTGAGTTCGGGAGCGCATGGCCGAAGGGTGTGCCAGTCCAAGTGCATGGCATGGATGCTGACCCCTACTTTGTCGATGAGGGCGATCTTGAAGCCGCCCGGGCGCTGGTCGCCGAGGCCAACGAGGGCGAGCTGTTTCTCTATCCGGGCGACCAGCACTACTTCGCCGATAGTTCTCTGCCATCCTACGATCCTCAAGCTTCGGCGCTTCTGATCGAGCGTGTACTCGCCTTTCTGGCTGATCGCTAGCAAGCCACTGATTTAAGGAGACCTTATGCGAGCACTTCGCTATTCGATCAATGTGAGCCTCGATGGCTGCTGCGATCACGAGGCGCTCTCGCCGGATGAAGAGCTGCACTATTACGCAGCCGAAAGCCTCGCCCGAGCCGATGCCCTGATCTTTGGCAGAAAGACCTATGAACTGATGGAGACAGGCTGGCGTTCGTTCGCTCAGACCGGGGTCAAGCCCGACTGGATGCAAGATTGGATGGTCGCCTTCGCGCTTACGATCGATGGGGCCAAGAAGTATGTTGTGTCGAGCAAGCTCAAGCAGGTAGACTGGAACGCCGAGTTGATTCGCGGAGATTTAAAACAGGCCATTGAAGCGCTGAAACAGCAGCCCGGAAATGGGCTGTACGTGGGCGGCGTGCAACTGCCCTTGGCCTTAGCCAAGCTCGGCTTGATCGATGAGTATGAGTTTATCGTCCATCCCGCGATCGTTGGCCACGGGCCGACCCCGTTCGCCGGGCTAACAAAGCAGATCGATTTGCAGTTGATCGATCGGCGCGAGTTTCGTTCTGGCGCTGTAGCGCTGCGCTACCTTGCCAACAAATAGGCACAAACAAAGGAGCGATGCGTGTGCTCGCTCCTTTTGCAAAGCTGTGGTTCACCATATCTGAGGGCGGCTTCGTCGCACAAAAGGCCCTCGTTTGTTGGGCGGGACTCTGATAGCCGAAGGCGGACGCGCCAAGGACCGCCTGGAGGCTAGCCGCCTCTCCGCCAAAATGTGAAAGCAATCGGCCGAAGTTGCATCAATGATGAGCAAGCCCTATTCGGCGACCTGCAACACGATCTTTCCGCGTAGATGGCCAGCGCTTATCAGTTCGTGGGCGCGACGCGTCTCGGCCAGAGGCAAGACCTGCGAGACGACCGGCTTGACCACTCCCGCATCGATCAAGCGCGCGATCTCGCTTAGTTGATCCGGATTGATCTGCGTGAACATAACACGCGCTCTCTTGCCCTGCTTGGCCGCCGCCTCCTCATCGGGGTAGTCCGCGCAAGAGATGTAGGTGCCGCCCGGCTTTAGCACCGCGAGCGAACGCCGCGCCAGATCGCCGCCGACCGTATCGAATACCAGATCGATATCTCGCACTACATCTTCAAAATTGGTACTCGTATAGTCGATCGCCTCTTCGACGCCCAACTCTTTCAACAGATCGCGTTTGCTGCCGCTGGCTGTGCCAAAAACGCGCGCACCCTTAACACGCGCAAACTGCACTGCAAATGAGCCAATGCCCCCACCCGCGCCGTGAATCAGCACCGTTTGACCCGCCTGCAAGCCACCGGCGTCGAAAAGGCCCTGCCATGCGGTCAAGCCGGCCAGCGGCACCGCAGCCGCCGTAACAAAATCCACAGAGCTGGGCTTGGGCGCGATCTCGCCTTCGCTCACAATCGCATACTCGGCATAGGCGCCCTGACGCATCATATTCGAAAAGCCATAGACCGCATCGCCGACCGTAAATTTGCTAACGCCCTCGCCGACCGCCTCGACAACACCCGCCAGATCAGCGCCCAGCGTAAAAGGAAACTGGACCTGCACCATCCCTTGCATATAGCCCGCCCGCGTGGAGTGGTCGATAGGGTTAAGCGCGGTAGCGTACACTTTGAGCAAGACTTCTCCGGCGGCAGGTGCTGGCTGGGGCACATCTTCGTAAACGAGCACCTCCGGCCCACCATAGGCATGCATTCGAACCGCTTTCATACACTCTCCTTTGGCAAACAGCAAAAGAACTATATAGATCCACTACAAAGCCAACCTTGAGAGAATGAGAGCTGCATTTCGGTAGCTCTGCACAGTATGCTGTATCACACCGCTCTGCTTTGCGCCTGCAAAGTTCAAAGCGCTATGAACATGCTGTGTTATGATCGGGAATAGTAGGTATTTATGGGATAATACCAATAATAACAAGTATCGTCAATTCGCAACACGATCTTAGATCCCCGATCCGCTCTTCTGCCACTTCACGATCTTTTCGTATCTGGCGGCGAGGTCCCAATCTTCCATTCGGCTTCTAGCGCGTCCGCCTACGGCTACCAACAGGTCGCTCCTCCCATTCGGTTGGTTGGGCCTTCGGCCAGCGAAGCTCAGCGCATTTTCATTGCAGCCCCCAAGGCAACACAAAGCCAAGCCCTAGAAGCGCTAGGGCTAAGGCGAGGTTCTAGAGCACAAGCGGCCCATCAAGCCTACTGCCGAACACAGCCTTTCACTGCGTTAGCACGAGCGCTGCCGATCAGCTCGCCCGATGCTTCGCTCGGCAATTGGGCTTGAAAGCGCGCTTTCATCTCGTGTATCTGTTGGGCAGAGAGGGTCGAAAAGTGCTTGCCCACATGTGGCATGCCAAGGATCGTCGCCCAATAATCGTCGATATCTGCGAAGCGGCGTTGCACAACGATCTCTCGAGTCTCGATCTGATCTAAGCCCGCCACAGCCCAGAGCTTCTGCAGCGCCTCGATCTGCGAAGCGCCGGGATTGGGAGGGTAGGCAGGGGCGACACCCAAGCGACGAAGCTCGGTTTCAAGCAAGCTGTATGGCGAACCGCCGCCGAGCAGATCCCAAGCATAGGCGCAGACCCAGCCGCCCTCGGCGACCACACGCGCCATCTCGCTCACACCCTGCATAGGATCGGGCACAAAAAAGATCACCAACGGCATAACCGCAACATCGAACGAGTCATCGGGGAACGGGAGCATCATCGCGTCGCCCTGTTGAAGCACCGCAGCTTGAAGGGCAGGTCGTGTACGGGCGTAATCCAGCTGCTCCCGAGAGAGATCGATGCCGTGCAGCAAAGCGGGGTGACAGCGCCGAGCGACCATTTCGGTAAATGCACCAGTCCCGCAACCAACATCGAGCCAGCGAAGATCTGTCTCGGGCTGAAGCCAATCGAGAAATATCTCGCCTACCAGCTGTCTCCACTTTCCCATAACATGTTCGTAGAGCGCGCCATCATCAAAACGGATGCGATCGGTCATTGTGTCCACCCATTTCTTTCAAACGTTTGTTGTCGAGAACAATAGACATATGGGCAGTACGCTGTTGTGGTTCGTAGCTTGGGTAGTATTGGGGGAAATAACGCATATCGACGCATCAGCAAATAGCGCGCCAGCTTCAAACTCTGTTGATACGGAAGAGCGAAACAGTTGGAGGCAGGCCAAAGGCTTTAGTTTTTCACCACGCGAGGCACTGAGGCACTGAGTCTTGATAAGGATTCTCGAGGCTTTTCGTTCAATTCAAACGCACTACAAAAACAAAAATTGCGCCAAAGATTCATTCAACCGTTTACACCATCATTGCGAACAGGCGGCCAAGCTCCCTTCTCCTGCTTGCGCCAGAAGGGTTGG
>Ga0065721_10005165_pt1 | contig 24314 bp, 29 predicted proteins | sample Mesricmetagenome_FD_59108 | JGI IMG/M metagenome (GOLD analysis project Ga0065721, IMG submission 59108) | Mesophilic microbial community from rice straw/compost enrichment Sample: eDNA_1 v2 (version 2) | ecosystem: Engineered > Solid waste > Grass > Composting > Bioreactor | place: USA: Davis...
CCACCATCCTTGGAAGCTGGCCAATAATCCACCTGGCAGTCAACCACGTGTCCGAACGCGTCCTCACCAGCCACTGTCAGCTCATTTTCCATCTTGCGACCGGTCCCCTGCGACCTGCGCCTTGGCCCTTCCCTTTGCCGGTCAGCCTTTGCTTTGCCCTGCGCAGCTATGATCCGCTCCGCTGATCCCACTGTGAGGCTCGGTGCAGAACTCCACCCCACTCCCATCCCCTCACGGTAATGCAAATCAGCCATTGACCCATCTGTGCCAAGTGGACGCGTCGGGTCGTCTTGAATACGGCCAAAAGTACGAAGAAAACGCACAAGGCGAACGCGGGGCAGAGAATTGGTCGAGGCTTCGTCCACTGGAGCATCGATGCAGACTGTGCCAAGAGTAAGATAGTACGGGATTACTGTTCCAGGAACATATGAAAGCTGGGCAGAGAAAGGTATGAATTACATCAGCGACGGGTTTCAAGAACTTTAGCAGAGGAAAAGGCATTGACAGGTCTTGCGAGATAAAGCGAGCACTGGGCTGTTCGCTTTGGAGAGTGGGATGAGGGGTAGGGAATAGTGACGGGCCCAAACCTCTCCCAAATCTCAGGACTGTTGCTCGGTCCGGGGATTATCTGGTGGTCAATGTATGCCATTTGTCGAGAAAGGGGCATGGGAGGCGAAGATGCTGAAGGAACGAAAACAAGGGGAGCACTTGCTCTTCGTTGTCAGTGAAGATGGGTCAGTCATGAAATATGAAAATCAATTAGCACAAACTCACTGGCTGTCTGGGGTTATCCTGCCACGCTTGATGAGCAGCGTCAACTCGTAACGCACACTCAGTGCAATGCCTCGTTCCACGAATCCTATTGGCAAAGGGTGAATACCTGGGGCAGACTTGCCTCCCTGTGGCGAAGGATTTGGAGATGCCCAAGTAGCGGGTAAGCAAGAGTCTTGGCTTGCAGCGTTCTGCGCCAGTGATGCAGCCAAACCCTTCTCACTCTTCTTCCCACCAATAATCGACCGACGGGAGCGAGGCTTGGACGGGTGCTTGCCTTGAGGGGAGCTTGCCATGAAGGGATAGGGTGTGATACCAGAGGTGGGAGGCGGAGGCGGCAGTACCGGAGGGACGGAACTATATGCATCAAAGGGTGTGATTTGAGCATCGTTCATTGCAGCCCAAGACCCCCGCTGAAATAATTCTCTCAGCGAAGACGGCGGTAGTGAGGCTGGGCTGGATGCTTCGGACTGGGTGACACAGAAGATCCCGCTTGGCGTCGTAAACGGTTGAGCGCTCGACTGAGTACCTAGCCTCTTCCCCGCCAGGTTCCTGGAGGCGGAACCCAGAGGTAGCTGCTGGGGCGATGATTGTAGAGAGGTCCCAGAGCCATCCGCACTGAAATGATCACCTCGGGACTCTCCACTGGGCTTCCTAGATGAGGGAGTTGGTCCCTGACTTTTCCAACTGAATGGGCTTTAGCGGTATCGACGGAGATCAATATACGAGACACTCACAACCAGACTGATCGCTCGTATTGTCTGCTGGCGCTTAATTGATAGCTCGACCGTCCCTGAGACGTTCTCCCCCCTCCTTTGATGCACGGAACCCTTCCACGAGTCGCCGTTGGGTGCAGTCGGAGAACTGCCCACTGCTCCACCTTTGAACCCATTTTCGACGTAGTCCCCACGAAGCTGGCTGCCGTCGTACTGGGGCGGACGTTGGGGAAGGGTCAGCGTGGACTGGTCATACGAGCTATGGTACGTCGGGGCCGTGCTGAATGTTGTTTGGGAGGACATAAGCCACCTTGCATCCCAGTCCATGTTGGTCATCCAAGTGTCACTGGACGGTATATCAACGTCGATGATGTCGGAGTAGCGAGGCAGTTGGGCGCCTTCACGGATGGATCTTTGAAAGCTGGATCTGTGCATGGATATGGCTGGTTGGTAGCACGAGATTGGAGGTACAGTGAGCTCTTGAGCCCACAAATCCGAGTCTACATATCTCCACTGACTCTCGAAGCTGATGCATCCTAGTTGGTCCCGGACTCTAGTGGTGTCCCAGTTTCGTTGAGTTACAGTCTTTCAAGTCACTGGTTGGATGCGGCGGTCATTGCGAGGGGGGAACAACAGAAGACATTGATGCGTGAAGTAGATGCTTCTGATGCTGAGGGTGATCAACTGAGCAGGTGCTGACTTCGAGTAAGGGTGGACCCACCACAGATCCAGCCAGTGAGAAGGACAATAGAAGGCATCATCACTCTCCCGTGGCTCAAGCCATGGCATCAGACGACTGCATCCATCACAGACAGGGGGCTGTCGTTCCTCACAGCTCCCGATCAAAGCACACCTTCGATGTCAATGCGCTCTTGTAGTACAACCAACTACTGGATACAAGTCAATTATACATTCTACATAAGCCAGGGATGATCGATAATGATATCTATAGCGTCCACGGGAACACTTCCGGACCGCTCAAGGCTCGAATAATAGAGGAAATAAATAAGTAGCTAGTAAAAGAGAGAGCCCAATAACTTGATGTATGCTTGCAGGGGGATGGTGGAGGTGGGTGAACAATAGGAAAAAATCCTTGGAAAACAGGGAAGTCGAAAGCGAAAGCGAAAGAGCAGAAAACAAGGGTGCATGGAGGGGCCTATTGGAGTGGTGGTGCGGGTGAAAGGAAGACTCGAAGAAGGCTTGCGTGAGGTGAATTCATCATGATAGCTCGAAGACTGGGGCATAACTGGCATAGAATCGCATGGGCGCTTAAAATAGAAAAGAAACAGAAAAGGATATAAAAAAAATCTTGTGGATGCACTTGCCACCAACATCCGGTTTTATGTTGGCCATCCCCTCACCATCCTCGCCGCTCCTCCGCCCACCCTTCCCAAGAAGCTCCACACTACGTCCGCCCCATCGACACCCGAGAATCCCTCCCCAGCTGCCCCAATCGAATTGAAGCTGTTCCATGCTGCACGATCGTAATAGGTTGCACCTCCCGGGATTGTATACTGGGGTGCAACATACGGGCTCACCGCCAGCATCACCAATGCTCCTGCCCCGGCCACCAAGGCCGCTTGCCCTAGGAGCGAGCCGAACAGCGAGTTCTTATCTCCAGGGTACACATAGGTGTTGTAAATGTTGTAGAACCTGTTTCTCCCATGGGGAGATGCAGAGGATGAGGGCGAAGCGCGGCCTTTCCCTCTCACGCTGTTCGACCGCGAGTGCGAACGACCCGGCGTCCGCTCAGAGTTCTCGATTAGGCGGTCAATGACCGTACACCCAACACCAAGTTCCTGTTGGAGTGCCTTCCACTCTTCCACTGTCTCCTCAGACACACCGCCTGGGATCGCCTCGGCGGGAATCTTTACGCCCTGATGCCACTTTTTGAGGACATCTGCAACGAGGCTCCAGTTGTGCGAGGTGGTATGGTCATGAATCTGGTTGTAAGCGGGAGGTTGGTCGAGAGGAAGAGACAGAGGGTCTATGTCGAGGAGGCGGGGGAGGGCTTTTGGTGTGGCAGGCACGACGGTAGATGAGGACGAGGCCATGCTCTCGAGGTGCTGTGGTGAAGGAGAGCGCGAGGGCTCCTCTTCCGGTTCGGGCGCCTCTGTCTGGATCTCCATCTCGCAGGTAGGCTTAGGAGAGGGAGACCGGATGATGACGACTGGTTCCGGATCGTCTGTCTGGATGCTGAAGGATGCCTTGAGGATTTTGGGCGGAGGTTCAGTTTGCTGGGAACGGGAGACGGAGAAGAGTGTTGGGTCGTATTGAATACCCATGTCCGAGTACTCTTTGGCTTCTTCAAATTCCCGCCTCAAGTACACTTCATGGGCTGCACGACTCGGCACTTTCTGTAGAAACAAAATCCATCAGTTCACATACTTTGAACGAAGAATATGGTGCACACCCTCTTCCGCCGCGTGATGATGGTTTGAATAACGTCATCCTCCTCTCCCTCCGTGACAACTTCCTCCTCTTCAACGATCGTCTCCGTTGTACTCTCGTTGTCCGTTTGCTCATCCTCCCCAAATTTCAACTTCCCAGCCAATTCCGCACCCAAACTCCTACTGATGGAGGCCGCAGCGCTTGCTTGCCCATCAGTTACACCACTGGTCGACGCATTGCGGAGCTCGTCGATCTCGAATCGCAGACGATCGATCGTCTCTTTGAGGAGCAGGTTCTCGTGCTTCTGTTCTTCGAGAGATGCAAAGGCGCTCTGCGCGTTGGCAACTTCAGCATCAAGTTGGTTGATGCGCTCTTCATACTTAATGCGCTCGATCTCCAGCTTGTCCTTCTCCAGCTCGGTGAGTTTAAGAGTTTCGGTAGTTGACCGGAGCTGCAGCTCTCGATCGCGCAGGTCGTTCCGATAATTTTCAGATATTGCTGGTGAAGATATGTCAAGGTAGGCACACAATAAGTGACAGGTAATAACGTACTGCATTGGTCTTGGTACGACTTTTGAAGAGCCTGATAGGTCGCCTTGGTGCTACTGAGTTGGTTGTTAATCTTGACGATCTCTGCCTCCAGAGCGGTGATTTGTTGCATGCATTGACGCTGTGGCGTGTCAGAGAGGCAACTGATTGGCAACGAAGACACACACCTCTTTTGACCTCAATTCCTTCTCTTCCCTTTTAGTGGCAGAGAGCTCGGTCCGCACTTGCTCGAGAGCCATGGAGAGATCAGCATATTCCTGTTCGGCCTCCGCGATCTTGCGGTGAAGGGCATCTTCAGCCTCTTGTTTTTTCTTGGTCAACTCCTCATTAGCCCGCTGAAGGGCCTCGATGATAGCCAATTCATCCATGGACGCGTCCGACTCTGTACGGAAGGGCCTCCCAGGGGTGACCATCCGCCTGACGTCTTCCTCTTCGTCCGAGTCGAAGTCAGTTGGATTTCCACGAGGAAGGGGAACAGTGTTAAGTCCCCCGCTTGAGCCAAAGCTGAGCCGCCGACGCTGCTGGATCGTCATGTCGTCGTTCGATAGGAAGTCGTGGTCATCAAGGAACTGGCTCGAGTGGCCAAATAGCCCAGACTGCGAGTTTGCGCGTGATGGTGGCCGTGAGCGGGGACCATGCGATGTTGCGGGGGAAAATCCACCGAGATCAAGAGAGGAGGCTGATGGTGACACGGGGTTCGACGCGATGCCCCGGCCTCGCACACTTCTATTGAACGCGCTAGGTGGACCGCCCTAAGAAACATTATGAGAGGGTAAACCATAGCCGTGTGAAGTGGCACGCACCTCATTGTCACTGCGGTTGCCAGCGTCGCTTTTCCTTCTATGGTGAGGTGGGCGCTTGGACCAGCTGGAAGGGGGTGCTGCTGCTAGGGGCGTCGATCGTTGCCGCTTCTCGCTGTCAAGGAAGGATTTTGAGGAACTGGGTGTCTGAGGGGGTCCGCGAGAAGGTGGTCGACTGGCAGAGCCGTGATAATACGCGTCGTTGGAGTCTACGCTTGACGACCGACTGTTGACATAATCGCGATCGTCGGAACGTCCTCTGTCGTCCTGAAGAACACAGTCGTCGTGTCCGGGACTTTCTGGAGGGCTTGGACTGGCAGCCGTCTTGTCTGAGAAGAATTTGAGGACCATAGCGGGGATGACTTCGAGGCCGGGGTTCAATGCTAGAAGTTGGTCAAGCATGGCTTGCTCTTCCGCTGTCATGAGCTCAACACCGAACTCTTCATGAAACGAGTGGAGAACATCAACGAGGCAGTCGGCGGGGATAGAGGGTTGACCGTCGTCATTTGCTGAAGATCTTGGGTGGTCGGCAAAGATTCTGTAGAGCCCCTGCTCCATGTCGGTAAAGGTGAAGTGCGGTTCGCTGGTATAGTTGTGGTCCTGAACCAAAGGTGAACTCGTGCCAAAGTGGTGAGCGACGCAAGACACTTGCCATGGCTGTAGCAATTGTATCAGAGGACCGTCATAGAAAGAGTTGAAGGGGACAATGCAGAACGACTATAAGTTGGAAATGAGAGTCAGTGTTTGGACCAATGTTTGGGTTCAGGCTCCGTCATTTGATCGGCACAGTGAGCCACGCGTGCCGCGTGCTCGTCACATGCCACAGCACCACATGGCAACTTATCTTGATTTTGCTACATTTTCTCGCTTTTTAGTCTCCACTCTTGCAATGTTCCAACTGCAGCGTCTCCGATGACGGTCTGAGTGATGCGGTATGTCTCTCGGAATCTTAAACTAGTGACGGTACTGGTGACGGACTGGGTGTTGAATTGCTCTGAATCTCAGACTATCTCAACCTCTGAAACCTCCTTGCGTGGTATTTAAGACGCCCATGGCTCGAGGTAGAGTCCCCATCTCCCTCAGAGTCCTCTGCCATGCGCTCTGCATCTGTCGTCACTTTCGCGTCCCTTGTGGCCTTCGTCGCCGCAGCTCCTGCTTGGCTTTGGAACAACGGTGGAGATGGTGGTTCGCAGCCTCCGCCTCCAATGCCATACACTCCTCCGGGCGGGCTTGGGGTGAACTCGACCCCTCCTGAGTACATCCCTCTGAGCGACTTTGACTTCCAGTCATTAGTGAGTCTTTTCTGCTTTCATTGCCTCCCTTTAACGAATTCTCCCTCATAGAACTTGGCATTGAACCAGGAATGGATTGAACTTGATCTGTTCCACTACGGTCTTGCTCGCTTCTCCGTCGAGGACTTTGAAGCTGTGGGACTCAACGCCGAAGATCGCTACCTCATTCAGTTCATGGCTGAGCAGGAAGTCGGACACGCCACCCTGATCTCCAACATGCTCCAAGGACGCGGTGCGAAGCAGTGCCAGTACCGCTATTACTTCGAAACGGTTCGAGAGTTCGTGGACTTTTGTCAAAAGCTCACGCGCTTTGGCGAGTCTGGTGTATACGGGTTCCTGGAGCATCTCAACTCGCGCGCCGCTGCTACCTTGCTCTTGGACTCAATCACCACTGAGGCAAGGCAGCAGATGATCTTCAGGCAGTTCGAGGGTCTCTTCCCAATGCCTGTCTGGTTTGAAACCGGGATCACACAATCGATGGCATGGACCTTGCTTGCTCCATATATTGTCTCGTGCCCTGCCGAGAACCCACGTATTGAGTGGCAGAATTTCCCAGCCCTCAACGTCACAGTGCGTCTTTAACTAATCCTCCATTGAGCTCCTCTCCTGACGTTTTTCGACTCAAGAACAACCCTGACGCCACTCCTTTCGTCAACAACTCCATCCCCGGAGAGGACACCACACCTGCCATCACCCACAATCGCAGCGAGCCTCTCTCTTACCCCGGTCGCAATGTCCAATTCACCTGGGAGAGCCCTGGTAAGACAGTCAGCTATAACAACAGCTACGTCACCAACACCACTGCTGGACCCCCTGCCGTGCGTCTCTGATTCAACTCTGATAACTCTCATCACTCACATTTGTCTCAACATTCTCATAGTTTGTCGCATGGATCTCGCAGCTCAACACGACGTACACCCCTCTCGAGAACATTCAAGGCAACTCGGGCAGCACTACCCAGCCTGGCGGTATGGTCTTTGGCCCTGGCACTGCCCCCATCGTGAACGGCACTATGTTTGTCGCCATCACCGATTCCGACCTCTATGTTACTCCCTTTAACCTTTCTATGCTCAACCCGCATATCGTAGCTGGTCCTGCCCTCTATCAAAGTGGCTAAATACTCATGTATACTTGATAATCCTCCATGTACTTTGTTGGACAATGGAGGATTGGACTTGAAGTTGCGGAACGACTGCAAGTTATTCTGAGAATCGGATGGTTGGGTCGGACTCGGGTATCCTTGAGAAGTCCAAGCAGTTCAGTAGCAGTTGCAGTTTCGCTTCCTGTGGCTGAAAGACTTTGGAGAGCTGTCGCATTTAATTTGCATTTGGGTTCAAACATACAGACAGTGCAGGGCTGGATTGGGGCTTGAGCCTTGAGGGATTTAGTGTCACCGTAGCGACGGCAACTGATTGTTCGGCCTCTACTCGCAGCATGCCTCAATATTGGACAACCTGTTGAATAGAGCCATTGAGTCCCTCAATGCCTGCCATTCATTCATGACCCTTACGAAGAATGCAGAACCTGTGTCATTTCTACGACATAGTATTCGCTGAGCTTAGGTTACCTGTACTAATTCACAGTCTCTCCCTCTGTATTCGTCGCCTCACGTCAGGTGGACCCGAATTGCAATACGCGCAGCCAAGCCACGCCACCGAGATTCTGCCTCTTTGGGGATGTTGATGCCCTATTTTGGTTAAACGACGGGCGCTTTCGCCATTCGCTTCTCCTTTGCTCTGCTTGCTCAACCGCTCCAGTCTCCGCCGACGCGCTGTGACCCGACGCCCCGACACGCTCTTGTCCACAGTGACTTGACGTGTCAGACCTGTGATGTGGAGCTCAGAAAGCTATATAAAGCCTTTCCAACGCAGCCTCTAATTCCCAGAACCCAGGTTCCTCCTTCTCTCTCAAGCATTCCTCGAGTCACTCACTCTTCTCATCAACCTCACTCCACTTTCTCCAATCAATCAAGTCACTATGCTTGCCCGCACCTTCACCGCTCTTCTGGCTACCTCGCTCCTCCTCGTTGCCAGCGCTGCGCCCGCACCAGGCGGCCAGAACCAGCAAGTTTCCCAGTGCAGTTCCGGCCCTGTCCAGTGNTGCAATCAGACACTCGAAGCTGAGTCTGAAAAGGAAAGCGAAGGCAAGCNTGGCCTCTCCNCNATATTCGCCAGTATCACCAATGACCCCATCACGGGTCTGATTGGCATTGATTGCACCCCGCTGAACGTCCTCGCGTTGGGTGGCAATAAGTGGTATGTGTCTTGCCTTGCCTCTCTGCTCAAAACTTGGCTAACTCTACCTTTAAGCACTCAGCAAACTGTCTGCTGCACCAACAACTCCTTCAGTAAGTCTAATTTCTCCACTCCATTCTGAGGCGTTCCTGACTATTCCTGCAGATGGCATCGTCGCCTTCGGCTGCTCCCCCATCAATGTCTCCGCCTAAGCAATCCTTCGTCTCATCTGTTATTAGAAGTTACTCTAAAAGCTTTATATACGGCCTCTGCCGATTTGTATACACCGAGAATAGCATAGCACGATTTCACTGATTCTGCCCTTCGATAATCCGCCTCCCATTTCCCATCCTCAACCATGTCAGCCGTCCGAGGGCATATTGTCAAGGAGGTCCGGTGTTGAGAAGATGTCTTTATTTGGCTTATCCAATGACAGCAACGAAAGTACAAGTACAATATCATCGAGGCAAACATCGCGAATAATCACGCATAGCCTTTACAAGCCCTCGTGTGGACGAAAATGATAAATACGAAAAAAAAAACGTATCTAGACCGCCTCACTTCAAGTCTCCCATCTCGATCTTCAAGGCTCGTCGTACATCACCAAGAACGATGGACGTATAGCATCATTGTTGTACACCACGAGCTCGTCATAGTTCAGGCTCCCTCCCTTCTCGGCCAGAACCTGTTCAACGAGTCAATCGACGCCACACCAACCGCAAGATGAGGGAACTCACAGAGTCGAATCCGGACGGGGGAGCGGTGAGCGAAGTGTTGTCCTGCAGCATCTTGCATCCTTTCCCAACAACAACCTTGTTCAGGAGAATGGCCTTGAGGTTCGACTTGCAGTCGTTGCTCGAATAGTCATTTGACCTAAGACACGTCTTGAGCCAAGTCCCAAATTCTTGAGACACCATACATACTTGGACGACGTCGATGAGGTGTATATGCCCTTCCCAAACCTGCCCCAACCAGTCTTCTTACCCCACAATGTGATATCAAACGAATTCCGGATGATAGAGCACAGCGAGCAGGAACTCGAAGAGCAGAACTGCGTGCACCCCTTATCTCCAAGGTTACACACCCTCCTTGTACCATGCCATCGTCGATTCTCGTTCCCAGCCGAGCGACCTTGCGCAACAAAGTTGCCCCTACTCTCGACCTGTGTCCTGTAGTGATCTCCCGTGAGCTGCGTTTCGACAATGTTTAGACGTGGAACGAACCTGTAAGCCTCGTAGCTGGCAAGCTTCGCTGCAGGCATGATGATCTTGTACACCCTCCGCACAGCCGGGCAGGAGGACCCAACATGCCTCCACGACGCCTTGAACTGGTCCGCCACTACACCGGGGAGAGAATATATATATTAGCGTTCTCCAAGTCATCCTCTTGATGAACACCACTGTGTCCATCCAGCGTGGTTGAGACTGACGTACCGCTCTTGAAGGTTGAGTGTCCGGAAGGCACTTCAAGGATCATTGGACCTTTGCTCTCAGCGTCGTCGATACACGTCTGCGAGCAGAAGTGGGAGTTGGCCATCTTCGGCGATTGGAGGCACATCAGGCAGAGGTTCTCAGCCATTCTGTCGCGCATTCAATCCTCGAGAGTATTGATATGTGATTGGGAGAGAGACACGTACGTCTTGTGCGCAAGCGAGCAGTAGTCGCTTGAGGGATGCGGAGGGTTTGCACATCCTGGGGCTTGGCATGCTGGTTTCCGTTGAGAGTATGTGAGATATTCATACGACGATGGAAGACCCAACGAAACGTACTCGTTTGTCCGGAGGAGGTCTGTTTCCTCCTAGACTTCGCGTTCTGCGCACATTGTTTGCTGCAGAAGTCGTATACCTTTGTACCGTCGTCGTACTTGGGACGAGTCCGACAGAACTGGCTCAAGACCGCAATTATTACCAGCAACGCGTGCTTTATGAGACTAAGAACGCACGTTGCAATTGTTATTTGCCGTCTTCCCAGACCCCGTCTTGACCTTGCTCGCGCACGTCTTGCTGCAATATTGATGAGTCTTGGTCCCATCCGAATATCTCGGCTTCGCATGGCATTGCTGGAGGAAAGATCAGCTCGTGTCACATTGGTCGTTCTGGAAATGCACTCACCACACACAGCGCTGCTGTGCTCACAATCGCCGACCCAGCGGAACCTGAATTTCCAGTAGATGCAGTTCCGTTATTTGAGCTTTGAGCGGGAGCTGCAGGTGCCGCAGCCGGGGGAGAGGTATGATTCGATGCTGCCTTGGCGGGAGCTGGTGTAGGAGCGGATGCCGTTTGGCCGCTCCCCTGCAAGCTGTTGGCGACAGTACCCAATAACGACAGAGCCATGGGGATAGTTGAGGCCAGAGCCGCCATTATGTTTTCTCTCGCAATCTCAAGTCTTCGAAGGAGTCACAATCGGGTGAAGCAGAGGGAGATGGATCTTGATGGGGGAGAGGGGATGATCAGCTCATGGAGGGTATTTTAAACTAAACGAGTTCACCACGAGCATCGATGGCATGTTCGTTCCAGTTAATGTGTATGTCGGATGGCAGTGCTGCGACACTTGGACTGCGCGACAACGAGGCAGGGGCGTGGTCTTCGTGAGGTTCCCTCCCTCTGCGATATATCATATCGAGTCCTAGCAGCAACTCGGAAAACCAACCCGAGTCATCCTGCCTCCATCGTACCTGAGTCGCCGGCACCTAGCCATGCCATCACTTGTCAAGAACGTCGTCAACTGGAGACCAAATCTCCGAGTTCAAGCACCCCCGCCCGTGATCGATCTATGTGAAGTGAGTGGATGCATCCTAAAGGTAACCTGTGAAATTCTCACCGTCTGTTCACTGTCAAGATATGCGGCCTGAAGCCCAAATACGTCGAAAATGGATTCAAGCATCCATATTGCAGCAGGAGCTGCGCACGGAACGTGCAGGGAGGTACACAACCCACGGCATGCGCACTTCGTGGATGTCGCGCGACAGGAAAGCCTGCGTTTGCAAGCTTTTGCTCGGATGCACACGCAAGGTACGCGCGTATGGGCCCATGATCGAGAGCGAGGAGTTAATGAACCTATCCCCCGACAACAGAGAGGGCGTAAAGCAAGGACGAGCGGAGGCTTGTGATCATTGCAGGATTCAACCGCGCAGCATTGGGACCCTTTGCATACCATGCGATCGAGCAACCAAGGGTGGTCCACGGTTAAAGGAGCTTCAACCGGATAGCGCATCTTTCAAGAGTTGTAAGTTTACAACACAGATGTTAGTGATCCGGGAAGCTCACCGTCTGTTCCTCAGTGCGAACACAGTTCCTGAGCGAATGGGAGAGTCCAAGAGGCATCCCATCGTTTGAGAAAGCATATGAGGTTCTGCTTCCACGAGACGTGAAAGCTCGCCATGATCAGTACCGGTGCGTCCCTCCATGATGGATTCCCTGAGCTCGAGCTCAAAAGTAGCTTGCATAGCACCATGAACCCCTCTCTCCAGGAGGTTCGAAGCTTCCATAGCTGCCAATGCATCTGCGATTTGGGGACGAAAGAACCCGTACTATGCAACTTCAAGTCCTGTGGGATATGCTCAATCATCAAGTCGAGCTTCCGCTCGTTTGCATTCGGAGCGTCTTCGAATAACGGCAGGTGTGTGGACACTTCGTTCAAGTGCACAGGACAATGTTAAGGAGCGGTTAGATATGGAGACGGAGTTTACTCCTTCCGAAATCCTGCTCTCGCCGACCGGTTCTCGACATCCTGCCTATCATCACCATATCGGGTGATGATTGCCTGCGACGTGAGTGTAGAACCACAGCAGTGCGATATTGACGATGTGAGTTTTCAAACAAACGAATTTGAAAAGGAACTAAACGACATGGATAGGTAAATGAGAAGGAATCATTGTTCGTCGCAACGGCTGACGCGATCATACCGGTCTACATCATCATGTACACCACATAGTCATGGAAAGGCGCGAATCCGAAAGAAAATAAGTTATTGCGCTCAATAGTGAATACTAATAGATAGAGGTCAACATGAAAAGGTCTTAGGTTGCCAGGGGTGTCTTGAAAAGGGTCGATATCACGCTTTTGAATANCTGCTTGTTGGNCATCACAGGTGGGTCGCCGTAGACGATGAGGTANGCTGGACGAATAGCGTCGTTATCNTACACCACAGTCTCNTCATAGTTGAGATCAATCCCAGGTTCGCCAACGACCTTGAGGGATTTGTCAGTGAGGATGGCTCATCGTACAGATGCAAAAGTACAACTCACCGAGTGGTAGCCCTTTGGCGGCGCTGTCAAACTTGTAGCGTTCTTCTGCCTCTTGTTGGGTTTGCCCACAATGACGCGACTCACGAGCAGCGCGCGAAGATTGGAAGAGTCGTTGGGGTTGGCTGTGTAATCATCTGCCTCTAATCTCCAAGTCAAAACCAAGTGAATGGCGCAATCGAAGAAGGTACCCACTAGAAGAGCAGGCACTCGTGTAGATGCCACTACCGAATCTAACGGGGTTGAACAGTCAACATAATGCGACTTGTCTCCCTTAGATCAAGGGAGGAATACCTTTTGAATCGGTGCTTGGAGCCGCATTTCTTGACATCAAAGGAACGACGAATTACCCAGCACAGATTACACTGTGGCAAGTCGCAAAGACGGGTACTCCGTGAGTCTTCGCCAAGAAGGCATGCGCGTGTGGTGCCGTGGAAGAGCAACTGCTCGTTCGCTGGGTTGGGCTGACCCGCTAAGGCAGGTGTAGCTGCCACTTTTTCCCTGTAACCAAGTCAGAAGGAGCGAGGGGTGAACACGGCATGTTTTCCTACCGATACTTGTGGAATGGTTTCAGGCTGCTCTCAGGCAGCGTGACCCGGAAAATGCCATAGATGCGTGGACGCTTCTTCTTCGGGTGTTTCCACCCTTTGCGAAACAAGCGCTCCACTTATCAACCAGTCAGATAAAAATGAAGGATAGAAATAACCACAGAGCTTACATTGCAAATAAATAGAATCTGACCTCTCCAGGAGGACTAATCTGTTGGCATACCCGCTGCCTTTGTTTTGTGGGTGGTCGAAGCTGAACTCGTCAGAGTATTTTGACATTGTGACTGGTGAGACTGCTGAGCGAGTCCAGAGCGTCTTATATGCCTCCTGGTAGCTTCATGGCAACCTCTCGTGGACAATGAGGACAATGAAATAGGGACGCGTTTCATCTCGGAATACACGAGGCTGTCGCAGGTTGACAGGCTCTCATTGGCCTGATCGGACGGGGTGGGCGGCCGTGGGCCGTGAGTCGCATTCATATCGTAGACGCGAAGCGGCACAGTGTCGCCGAGAGGGAAATACGTTGTCGAGATTGTCGAGGCCGCGATAAACACAAAGGCTGAAAGGAAGGTCAGTTGCATCACAGAGCTGGCCGAGGACGCGTTATTTGGCGAAGAGGGGTGAACCAAACAAGGCTCTGCTGTGACTGCACGAGGCTGGAACAAAGTTGGACTTGGACGTCCTCCGGGCAATCGATATCGACAGCATCAAGGCTCTCGCGAGGCAATACCACCAAGCCCACTTCCAATTCACACAGCCCGTTACGCCTTCAGGCTGACAAGTCTCACTAAACGACCTATAACTTACCGTATTACCCTCACTCGAGGCATACCTCCCCTTGTCCGACACGCCACCTGCTAACTCATTAAGCCGCAATTTCCTTGATATGGCTAGTAAAACGATTACAATTCTCACTTCGCCATCGACGTCGACCAAAGCGTTGCCATCCTTTCCTCACACATCTCCAACAACAGGCAAACCCATTCAATACCGAATCGAAGAGCGAAAGCGCACTGTGTACGTGACCACTGATGTCGCTCCTTCAGAATGGGACCCCGAGAGCCTCGAGAACATCTTCAACCTCGCAGAGGGGGCGAACGGAGGCGACACATCTTGTCTGAATGTCGGGGATCGGAGTCAGAGGACGAGGTCGCTTGTGGAGACACAGTTCATCATCACCGAAGACAGCAGCGCACCGAACGCGTCGTATGAACCCCATACAATCCAAGCTAGCCCAAGGGAATCGCCCAGTCGTTCCCGCCGCTTACACAAGAGTCCTGGTCTTTCATCTTCGCAAAGCTCGAGTCCAGCTCTGCCCACCACACCGCGCAGGAGTCCCATCCAAGCCAGGCCAAGGATTCTGTTTTACCACAAAAACGATCCTTATTACGGATTCACGAACTTCTCGCCACATCCTGTCATGTATAAGGGCAAACGTTACCCAACCAGCGAACATCTTTTCCAATCCTTCAAAGTGCGTTTCGACGAATTTGCGCTTTTCTCATACTGATTCCGGTTCAGTTCCACGGCCATCGCCCAAAGCTCGCTGAGCACATTCGAACGTGCTCAGAGAGACCCAGCGTCGCCTTCTCCGAGGCCAGGCGCTTTCAACCCGAAGTTCGTCCTGATTGGATAGAAGTCAATATTCCAATGGTACGGCGGATCTATCGACCTCTGGCGACCTTTCTCTCAGAAATGACCTCTCTCCACCTTTACAGATGGAAGAAGCCCTCTGGCATAAATTCACTCAGCATGCCGACCTTCGAGCTGAACTCCTGGGAACCGGTGATGCGGAACTTATCGAGGTACGCAAACTATTCTCATCGAATGCCCAACAAGGAATTGACCCAAGAATCTTAGGACTCTGATAAGGACGCCTTCTGGGGAATTGGTGCAGATCGCCGAGGACGCAACGAACTTGGAAAGGCCTTAGAGCGACTGAGAGCGAAGCTCCGTGATTGCTAAACCGTCTCATCGATTCGATTTCAAGAATCGACTGGCAGGTCCCTCCCTGGGGCCTTGAGGCGTTGGCTGTGCAGCCTTGCCTCCTCGCCAATGCTGTCTCGATACTCGAAACCTGCAGATGAAAGATCATCGCTTGTCCCCTGGAATGCACGTGTACAGTAGCCTCCTTGATCTATCTATGTTTGAGCTGTTGTCAAAACGTGTTGTCATCCTCGAGGCCAACACACCTTCCGAAGTATTAAAGTTGCCTAGTTGAAGAGTGGCATCCCAAAGTCAGATAATCATCCACTACCCTCCTCTACGCGACCTCACCTTACCATGGCCACTCGCAATCCTATCCAGCCCCAACCCGTCCAACAAGCAGCCCCTGCTGCGGCCCAGCTCTGCGACGTACGCCCTCACTCCGTCTTGAGTGCAATTGACACTAACAGTCATGTCCAGTACTGCGGTCTGAGGCCCAAGTTCGCCAATCACGCTTACTGCTCGAAGACGTGCGGGACGCAGGCGGCCACTCTCTGTAACGTACGCGATCCTGACCTTTATGCAGAGAATACCGTCTCAGACATTCCTGGATAGCACTGTCACAAGAAGCCCAAGTTCCAGAACTTCGACTACTGCGGCAAGGCGTGCGCTGCCCTCGCCGCACCTACAGCAGTTCCCAAGCCGGCCGCTGCTCAGAGAGCACCAGCCAGCGGTGCTGTGCCCAATGCTGGGGGCGCACCTCGCGCGCGGGGCCCTCAGGCAGCTACGACGCAAGGACAGCAGCAGCCACTCTCGCTGGACCCCGTCCAGATCGCACGTATGTTCCACTTCTCTCTTCAATTGGACCCAACGTACCGACGAACACCCATGAACAGAACTCGTCATCCAACAGATGCCCCAGGTACAGTCTCTCCTCAGCGGCGCAGGCGTCCCTACATCCCAAAGCACCTCGAACCCCGCCCCACCTGCCTATACAAGCACCAACCCCTTCGCCAACGCTCCACAGAGTGGTGGTACGCATTCAGGTTATCCTGCGCACGCCCAGAATGCGAACGTTAACCACGCTACTGCATATGCGCCTGCGACTAACAGTGGGAGCGGGGCCGTCGGCGGGCAGCAGCAATATGACGATGCCGAAGATCTTGAGTGCCTTATCCCTGGCTGCGGGAAGCCTGTCCACGTTGACGCGAAAGGCCTGAAAACAAGCGATTATTGTTCGCAGAGGCATCGAGAGTGCGTTCATACCTTTTTTTATCTTCTGTGAAGTGCCTGTCGACTGATGAGCTCTGCCATAGGGAGGCGGTGACGAGAGGATTGGTTTCTGCGTGTATCATGTGCTTGACAAAGCCGCAGAGCCGCACAGACTACTTTTGTTCGAGGACATGTAGGGAAGAGTCACTGAAGAAGCAATACCAAGCCAACAGCGTCCCTGGGCAGGCGCAGCCTGTGAATCCGCTCCAGGCCCAGCAGGTTCAGGACGACGATCTCGACGAGATCCCTTCGGTCAACTGAGGAAGTAGCATAATTTATTTGTGGATTCTGAAATGTACTAGTATTGGAACAGAGACAGGAATAACGAAGGAATAATCATGAGCAAAGGTCGTTAAATTAAGTCCAGACCGCTAGGGTCATCAAAACTAAGGTAGAACGGTGTGGGTTGCATCGTTAGGGTCGGATAGTATATCATAGGGGAAAAGGTATGTTAGAGAGGGAATGCGTGATGATGTTGGTAGACTTCACGAATGAGGGACGGCACCGGACTGCCGTCGAACGCAATGAAACAAGGAAGATCAAAATCCGGTCGCCTAGGCCTCCTGCGTGAGGACCTCGTCGAGTGTCTTAAGCCAAGCTGCTCAGCCAGCTTTTGATAGGGCTCTTCAAACCACAGGCTGGGAGGGATTGCAAGCGGCTACGACGATGACACACATGGGTTGTGCGCTCATCATGAGATCGCAAAGGCCGGTGGCACCTCTCGCATCTTACAGTCCTGTTGAGATATATGGCTGTGAGCTTCAAAAAAGTCATTCAGGGAAAGTGAAAAGGCGGTACCTTGAGTCGCCGAGATTGTGTATGTGCAGATGGCGCATAAGAGCATCGAGATCGCGCAGGATATCACGACAGCCAGGTCGCCTGCACGCGATGGGGTCACATCGAGAGACACCTTGCAGCCTCATCATTTGATGAGCTTCGATCGCCTAAAACGCAGTACTCTTCGTCAGTGTTGGGAAGGGAGAACGGCGCTGAGGCTCACGGTTTCTTGTAGGGCATCGGCGCACCAGTCGCGACAAACAGGCCTGAGCTCGTTTCCAGCAGCGCCGGGACGGTGTAATATATGGTGGCAGGCACTGGATGTCTGGTAGGTGTCAATTTTAGAAGAGCTCTGAGACGATTTTGAGGTTGTCGAAGATGACAGGACGGAGTGAAGCGGCATCCCTGCCCGGTAACGTGAAGCGAGTTCCTGAGCGGGTGTACTGACTGTACTGGCGTATGAATGGATAGCAGATTGTTGCCGGGAGTGCGGCCGCGGAGTAGGTGCATGAAATTCCCAAGTGCTAAGATCGTCGGTGCTTGTGTCGTCGCGGACGGGGTTTGCGGTTGGCAACAAAGGGGGAGCAGTGGGGAAGAACATGGCATGGCGTTTCGTGTTTGCTTGAACATGCTCGCGAGGCCGTGGAGGACACTGAAGACTTTGATGCCTGTTTTGCTGAAGAGAATGACGAGAACGAGGGTCCATAGTCAAAGGAGAAAAGGGAAGGAGCGTGTCGCCGAGAATCCTGGTACCAGAGCAGGAGGGCTTGGAGAGGGAGAAGAGACTCTTCCCGACTCTTTATGAAAGCACGGGGGATTGTTTCTAGGTGGCAGGGCTGCCAGCCTGACTGGCGAAATTGCCATTGTGAGTCACTGATTGAGGCATTTTTTGCCACCCAAAGTGTCCCAATCCAAGGACAATGCTAACGACGCTCATAACGGTTGCCAGCAGTAGAAAGCGCTCTGAAACAAGACACAGTGAGGCTGTCAATTACAGCTTTGGTGAAAGGACTGGAGATTGTTGATGGTGTCCCAGAACAAAGTTGGACACCTGGCCGCGCTGCGAACGCGTTACGCGCCCAACGCTAGGTGGACGCGTCTGGCTGATGCACGATCACGTGCGTGATCGCCGCGAGCAGCCGGGATTGCCGGTCTCGATGCGCACTTCTGCAACGACATCCACAATCATGTCCCTCCGTGCTGCCCAGAATGCGGCACGGCCAGCTCTGAAGAGGTCTATCAGGCAGTCCGCCACATACATCTCTCATCACTTCCAACAATCGCGCCTGACGAGCTCCAAACCCAATTATGATGGCCATATCCCGCTCAATTGGTTCGAAACCGCACTTTTGTTCGCAGGATCAGCTTTGAAGGCCACTACAGATCCACGGAGGGGAGGTACAGCCCTCTCCAATGATACTTGCACAACCAGACGTGCTGACATCTTTGATAGATATGGTCGCTGCTTTCGGAGAGGTATCTGCCGGACCTACAGTAGCGTGGCTCCGAGATCAAATGCTGGCCAGTCCTGAAGGCAGAAGAATTCTCAAGCAACGGCCACGAATTAACACATCAACAGTAGACATGAGCAAACTGGCCCAGCTCCCAGAAGGTACTCTTGGGAGGGCGTACGTTACGTGGTTGGAGCGTTGTGGCGTGACCCCAGATACGCGGGAACCTGTACGTTGACTGCGCGATACATTTCATTCATCGGTTCACAACGCTCATCCTTCTTTAGGTGCACTATATCGACGATCCAGAGCTCGCATATGTTATGCAGCGCTATCGCGAGTGTCATGACTTCTATCATTGCATCACCAACATGCCAGTCAGTGTTGAAGCCGAACTCGCAGTGAAGGCGTTTGAATTTGCAAACCTTGGCCTTCCCATGACCGGCCTTGCGGCGATGTTCGTTCCCCTCACCCTCACTCCTAAAAAACGGGCGCGCGTATACTCGGAATACATGCCTTGGGCATTGAAATGTGGGGGGACTGCTCGCAGCCTCATCACCGTCTATTGGGAAGAACGGTGGGACCAGAGCATCGAAGACGTCAAGAAGGAGCTGGGAATATGGGATGGGCCAAAGGCGCGATGGCCAAAACCACTTACTGAGGCGCAGGAGACCGCGAGGAGTCGGGCAATACCACCCACCGACAGGGGTAGCCCTGCTTCATAACAGGTGATGCGACTGCATCTCCTGTCTGAGCCAGAAATATACTGAAATTTTCAAAGTGTTGTCCATCCTCTTCCATCCGGATCGCGCTTTCTGGTTAGGCTTGCTTTTGGTTCAGACAGGGCCCTTGATTACATGTTATGCTCCCCGAATACTGTCCGCCACCACCCTTCATACCTCTAGGTTCCAGTTTTTGTAAACATGAAGGTAAAATACTGTCAAACATGGGTCTCAATACTTGATGTTCTAGACAATTGTCCTTGAATGACGCTCCAGAAGTGGATGTGCTTATAGGTCTTATCGCTTACGCCAGATCTGCAATGTGGCGACCGCACCAGTCCTTCACCTTCCCATGCCTTCCCAAGTCAGTGATCCGAGTGCGTTTGCCGCCAACCTTCTCCGAGCAAGCCTGTTAGCGAAATCTGCACGCGATCACCTCAATCTCGCTTATGGACGGAAATTGGCACGGCCTTTGACAGGACGCGCCAAATGTGTTCGAGGCATCGAGGGTAACTCGGACAGATCAGTGCAGTGTCGGTGGGCCCTGCGCTCCAGCCGTTCTGGGCGTTCCTGGGCTCGGATGGGCACCTTCTCGGTCCCTGTCACGTCCTCAGGATCAGGGGATTGCCTCACCGTTCGCTCTAGAAGTGAACTAGTGTGCAGTTCAATGTGTTCGATACTTTGCTTCTGAGGCTGTTTTGCCTTTATTCATCCCTGGTTCGCTTTGGCTGATGCGAACTTGGCCATAGGAACCGATGTGATGAAGACTCCCCATGGAGCGGACGACCTGGCGCTGATCGGCTGACCCCAATTGGAAGACGACATTTGCCAGTGATGTTTAACAAGTCCAGCAGTGTTACACGCACTGATGGCGGTTGGCTGCCAGGGTCCTCACACATTCGATGCGGGAGGCACTCAACGTGTTGCCTGAAGCGTTTACATAGGCCACCCAGTGTAGTCCTTACGCATAAGATATCTCGATACTCCATGGGAAGCCCTTTATATGGCTCGTCCGACGATCGTCACTGGGCAGCTCAAGACCCGAGAGGTTCTTGAAAGCGGCCGGTCATAAGCTTGGAAGGGTCGTGATGATCAATTTGGACCTCCTTGACGCTGAGCAAATCGTGGAGGTCATGCGCCAGTACGCATTCCCAGTCCTCTGCTACCATGCTGTGTTGCACCGTTGGACGCAAGTCTTCGCACCCTCTTGCCGTAGTCTTGCCGCCCCTGAACCCGAATTGACCATGATGTTAATGGGACGAATTGTGCATGCACCCTAACGAAATGGGCAGGATGCATTGACCCTTGGTTTCTCAATGGGTATATATAATTTTCAATTTATGTTTTACAGGGTCTTACGCCACCAGACCCTCAAGATGCACGATCGGCCTCGTGGACACGATGGCTTTTTTGCTTGGATCAGAAATAAGCGGTTCGGAACAGGATGCATTTGGACTCTGAGATCCACCCGCCCGCGTCCACAGCACCTGCTGAGTGGATAGTTGGCTGAACATTTCCTGTGTGTTGTCTATGTGGGGGGCAATATCCTTATCCATTCCGTAGCCCAAGCGTATGGTCGACTTACAGTTGCTATGAACTCCCGGATTGCAAGGTTCCGTCCGTCCAATCTGCAACGTCATTGATAGTATGTGATCGAATCTCTCCCACATCTCTCCGCTCCCTGTATAAGTTCCTCCCGCTATATTTGCATTTCCCCTCCTGTGCCTGGGGACGTATATAAGGGCCCAGCGGCGCTTTACAGCGCCCCATTCCCTTTCTTCCTCCCACCCCTCGTCCCGCCTACCTTTCACGTCCACACCGACTTGCGCACAACAACGATGAACGCCTACGCTTACCCCGCATTCCCCACTCCTTGCCTTGAAGGCGAAAAACGCTCCCGGGAGCGTTCGCATTCCCTGGTACCCCAGGTGAGTATTAGATCCGCCGCGTCGCGTCGTGCGACGCGCTGCATTCGTTCACTACGTCCGGGGCCGAAATTGACGTTCATTTCAGGCTTACCCTGTCCAGAACAACGTGCTACAACAATGCCGAAAGCGAGCACTTCAAACACATTCAGAAGTCGTTGTGGAATCTCTCCTCTCACCACTCAAATACGCCTTCTTCCAAGTGCTGGGCACCGCGTTCCTTCGACTCGTCAACGCCTCCACAACACAATCATTCACGACATCCGCAAAGATTGGCGCTTACGGCGGCACGCTTGTTACGATCCTCTACATCTTCCTCATCCTGACACGAAGTTCAACATCACCGCCCAAGGCCAGCAATCCACAAAATGATACTGCACTACGCAGTCTTCGCCAGTCGGTCGAGGTGTTCGTAGACGAGACGGCCTACAGTATCGTCGCCTCGCTAGTTGGCTGCATTGCCTACGGGAAGACAGGCACCTGCCAGGTTGACCTTCTGGTTCAGACGCTTGCAGGAGGGGCTGGTCCTCTTCTCTTCCTTGTCATGCTCGCTTTCAGTGTTGGTTTCATCTGGTCGACATTACGCGTTTACAAGAGGACCCTTGATTGGTATGCTGGATACTAATCCCATTGTCTTTGCCTTTTCACTGCATTAGAGACTATCTTCGCTCGCTTATAATCCTCTCTACTAGTACCTCTATTCTAATCACCTCTGCGCTCCACTTCGCGCTTCAATATCGTATCGTACGTTGCATCGTCATAATTTGCTGTTCATGTCAAATCTTGTCTAGCCTCCTCACATGTGTATCAATGTCATTCATCGCATAGAGACCTTCAACACCCTCTGCTTTCCTGATCCTATGGAACGTTGGGCGACCTGCCGACCTGTGGCGCTCAGGCCAGGGGTGTCTCGAGGCGTGATCTCCTCGGCCTAACCTTGTCGCACCTTTTCTCCAAAGGGAGGCCATCGCCATGATGATGGGAGCAAGTCTCGTGGTGTGGGAGTCTCCTCGACCACCCTGACCGTTACCTCCATGGGACTTTCAGCGTAATTTATCAACAGGCCTGGGTGCAATTGGCATAAAGACCAAGACGATGGTCGGACTGAGTATGCAGGGACGCCCACCGTGGATTGGGGAGACGGAGCTTTGAGCTTTTCGACATTTTTAGACGTGGGATATATTGGGGATGCCGTAACCGGGCGAGCCACAGCACCTTGTGCGTTGAGGTTATAGTTTCAAAGCACAACGTTAAGGTGGAGCTGCAATAAAGCCAAAAGGGAAGGGTGACGAAGGACGGCCTGGTTGATGTTCAATCCATTAGTAGAGACCTTCGCAGGTTTGGTCGGGGTTCCTGCCGGCACCATCATAATATTTATGACCCATTGTTCAAGCGCCCTTTGCCACTGCTTGTGAAATTCGCCCGGATCTGGACTATGTGGCGAGTATCCCACACTGTCGATAAGCTGAAGATGGCCGCAGCTTCAAAATAAACTCTTCTCTCCCTACACAGTTGGTAACGAAGTTTTGCTGACTATGGTGTAAGTGATGCGGTAAACACTGTGTATGCAATGTCCAGGGTCGCAGAGCGTGGTAGGTGTTTTGTGTATCAACAGAAGGTCGATGAGTAAAGACAGCAGGAGACGATCTTCCACAATCGTCCTTGTTGGTTTGAGTGACGCATTTCATGTCGTCACACCGCTGGATATTGCAGATTTCGGCCGATTATCAACGAATTTACGCCAGGAACGATCCTCGTTTCCTGCTCAACGGCTCAGTATGGACAACTGAATGAGATCGCTCTGAATGCATCAGCCGATCTGGAGAACTGTTGCTAGAACATACCAAGCTCCGTGAGTGGATGATGGCATCCATTCGGGTCGGGGCTCAGATGCAGAGTGTCCCCAGGAAGGCTACCCCTTTCTGCTTTCTCCCGCCAATTCGAGAGTGCGACCCTCTCCAAAGCAAGTACCAAGAGGTGGATCGAGGAGTCATCGACAGTGGTGAGATTTATCTCCTGCCCAGTTGCCTGAAAAGCATACATTTCTTCCTCTGGGAGATAGTTCGGTTCTCGCCCTGGCGATAAGACGTCCAAGATGGGTGACTCGACTGCATCATCGTAAAGATCGTAGATATCCAGAGTGTCGTGTGTTTCTTCCTCACATGAAGGGCCGCTATTGGAATGTCAGATTGGGAGGTTGTCCACTTGTGGGACTTGACATACTCTAGTCCTTCATGATACTCCTCGTCGCCGGAAGACGACTGATAGAAAAGATCGAGGACGTCCTCAAGCAGGCCGCAGCGGTCACAACATCGATCGCCGTGGGTGAGGCACACGAGATCGCTGAGGGCGCCTATCGAAGGGGAATCTGCTGGTGGCATGGGTTGGCGCGTTGACGTTGAACGGTGCACACTGAGGCGGTCCCTTCAAGACCAACGAACGCTCTAGACGCTTGATTGATCAGAAGGCATTCCTTGTTGATGAGTTCATTCCGCGTGAGTTTGGGTTGTGAGTGGGATTGGGATATTTGCCCCGCGGTGCATGGGGATATTGCCAACCGTGGACATGCCGTCGTAGGCGCATTTCACAATGGGCGTTCATGCTTCCTAAAAGGCTCAAAGCGACGCCCTCAGACGGCTGCAATGGGATGCCTGACGCAGAGATAAGGTCTGGACCTGCCCAGAGGCTGAGCAAGGTTT
>Ga0065721_10004894_pt1 | contig 24310 bp, 29 predicted proteins | sample Mesricmetagenome_FD_59108 | JGI IMG/M metagenome (GOLD analysis project Ga0065721, IMG submission 59108) | Mesophilic microbial community from rice straw/compost enrichment Sample: eDNA_1 v2 (version 2) | ecosystem: Engineered > Solid waste > Grass > Composting > Bioreactor | place: USA: Davis...
GCTTGTATTGGTGCGAGATCGAAACGGAATTGGATGAAGATTATTGGTATTCACAAAGAGAAGTGGAAGCCGTAATCGTCAAAGACGATTTCACCAAATTCGCCGCCTCCATCCGCCACAAAGCCGGCGCCGCCTACGTGGAAGCCTGCGAAAAATACGCCCAGTCGCTGCGCATTAATATCCCCGGCCAAGTCGGCTACGAACCGCCGCGAACATCCCGCCATCGCGCTGCGTGATTTTTAATTTCCACCGTCTTTTCTGGCGGTGGATCTATTTCCTGAATTTTTCCACGAAAAATGCCATGCAGTAGCTATGCGCCTGCGTTGCGAAAATTTTGCTTCTAAGCGTCCATTAATTTCCGTAGAGGGAAAATCAGAAGAGTTCGACGATTGAATCAGAGATGGTTTTGCAGATATGAAAACGGGCACTTGAAGTGCCCGCTTAAGGAATTGGTCGGAGCGGCGGGATTTGAACCCACGACCACTACACCCCCAGTGTAGTGGTCATGAAATGACAATAAAATCAACGGTTTGACGCAGAGCTAGACGCGTTCGAATTGCTGTTGCCTGTCCCTCGATACTGAGGAGACAGCAACTATGCCAGCCAAAACGTTCGGAGTTATCTGCACCAAAGGGGGCGTCGGCAAGACGACCACCTGCGCCAACATTGGCGGAATTCTCGCCGATATGGGCCAGCGGGTCCTACTGATCGACTGTGACCCCCAGCAATCCCTTTCCCGAGTATTTCAGGTACCAAAGAAAGCCCCTTTCGGTCTGACGCAGCTATACAAGTCCGCGTCCGCGGATAGCTGCATCAGCGATACTGAGTACCCGAACCTCCACATTGTTTTAAATGACGATCCCAAGGACGAGAAAATTGGGGCGTTCCTGCGCGAGTCCGTTTACCACTTCCTTTATTTGCGCAACGCAATCAATTCCATCCGCGATCAATACGACTACGTCGTCATCGATACCCAAGGCGCCAAAGGCATCATCCAGGAATCGGTAATTTTTGCGTCTGATGTGCTGCTGAGTCCTGTTCAGCCCAAAATTCTGGATAGCCGCGAATTCATCGTCGGCACCGTCGATGTCTATCGCAAACTCCAGCCGAAACCCGGTTTCCCCTCGCTCACGGGACGCCCGACCCCACCATTGCGGGTTCTGATCAACCAGGCAGGTAACACCAAAGCGTCTGAGCATGTCATTCGGAACCTGAGAAAATATTTCGATCAGGAAGCCGACGGCCTGATTACCGTTCTGAACACCATGATCCCCCACCTGAACGCCTATGAAATGGCGACGAGCACCGGCGTGCCGGCTCATCGGTATGAGCGTTCCCGCCGGGGACCGACACTCGCGGCGCTGCACATAATGACCCAGCTCATTCACGAGCTGGAACCAAAGCTCAGCGACATCACCCCGACGATCACTGCAGTTGAGGAGGTGTTCGGTGGCGAGTAATTTCGATTTCAGCGATGCCCTGTTTAATAGGCCAGCGATAGACAGCGGGGCCGACGCGGTGGCGATACCTCCCGATCCTGCCGTCCCGACCCGCGTGCGCGTCACGCTCGACAATCTGATTCCGTATGCTGGCAACCCGCGGACGGTCCGTAACCCTGAGTTCGACGACATCAAGCTGTCGATCCAGAATCGGGGCCTTGACCACGCGCCGAACGTCACTCGTCCCTCACCCGATCAGCCCTACATGATCAAGGACGGCGGCAACACGCGCCTGCAGATCCTGCGGGAACTCTATGAGGAAACTGGAGACCGGCGGTTCTTTGAAATCGACTGCATGTTTTTGCCGTGGAAGGGTGAGCGAGACGTGCTGATCGCCCACATGATCGAAAACGTCATGCGCGGCCGCATGACGTTTATCGACTGTGCCCGCGCAGCGGTGCGGCTGAAGCAATATTTGGAGGTCGAGCAGCGCCAGGAGCTGTCGGTGCGGGAGCTTGCCCGGCAACTCACAGAACTCGGATGGACCGTGCATTACCCGAACCTGTCAGTAATGATTTACGCACATGATGTGCTCGATCCCCTTCTGTCTAACACTCTAGACGCCGGCATGGGACGCCCGGCAATTATGACGATCCGTAAATATCTGGATGCGGCACGAGTGTTTTGGGAATCCGTCGCGACACCAGAGGAAGGATCATTCGACGACGTCTGGCAACCGTTGTTTGCCAAGCTGGACGAAGACGATCTGTTTGACGTCGAAGTCGCGCGCACAAAACTGGAGGATGAAATCGCACTGCGGCTCGATGCACCAATCTTGTCCGTCAGCGCCGAAATTCAGGGCATTGAGAAAGGTATTTCCTCCGGTGGATACCGGCCCACGCAGCCGAATTTTGATCCGCCGGAACCCCCGTTCGGCACCACCGGTGCCAAAGCGCCAGGAAAGCCGGCTCCTGCACCTAAATCCAGGGAGCAGATGGAGGCGGCATTCCGAAAAGCGGGCCTCACCCCGCCAACTGGAGGGCAAGGCGCAGCTACACCGCCCCCTCCACCAACGCGACCTGCAATCCAGTCGCCCGTCGAAGACGACTTCCGAAACCCGGACCCATATCTGTCTGCCCCCGGACATGTCATCACACCTGAACCGGCACCGCCCTATGAAAGCCCGGCGCTCCGAGAGTCCGAGCACGACGTTCCCGCCCCTACGCCTGATCAAGCTTTCGAGGAACCGGTTGCACCAACCTTCGCCGAAACACCCGAGGAACGACATGCGCGAGTGGAGCAGCTGAGGCTCGACATTCTGGAAACGGTATTCGCGGTTGCAAACGAATGCGGTTTTGAGAACGCCATTTCGGATCCGCGGATTGTCCGCCCGGATCTGCTCTCCCCGTACTTCACCACTGCAGAAGGTATGCAGGAATTCCTGGCGGATGCTGACCGTAGTAAGAACGGCATAGCGATGACGGTGTACGCAATCCTGAGCCGTACGAGTAATGCGTTGGCTGACATGCTCGCCGAGCCGCCACTGTCCGATAGCCGCGCCAACGATCTCGTGTTTGAGGAAATGGCCCGACGCCCCGAGGCTGTCGATCAGTGGGTTGCGGAGATGGTCATGCGCAATGCGGCCGAGCGTCGCTTTCCTCCAAATTCGATAGACGCACAACTGCTCGGCTTCGGGGTCGTGACACTCGACTGGATGGCCTCCATTCACCACCACTTGGTTCAGCTGGAATCCCTGTGCGGCCAACTGTTGTGGGCCCACTTTGCCGATCTGACCTTTAACAACAACGCGAGCCAATAAATGAACCGCTGGCAGCCCGGCACTATTGACCAGAGTGCGCCAGCGACAACGGAAACTGAGGAGACGACTATGAGCACCACCCCGCGTGACATCCGCGTATTGAATCAACAGGCGCTTCTGCTTGCCGTGGAAGCGCTTCGCAACAACGATCAAAGACTCATCACCCAACTCGGCCTGGATGGTGCTAACGAATCCCTCGCACGCCAGCTACGGGAACTCAATGCCTCCAACTTCACGGTTGTTCAGGATTTCCGGGGAACCCTGGTACAAGTCAAATTCGATACTCGGCAGTTGCAGCTCTTTGTCGAACTGGCATCCTCAAAGACCAATGAAGACGACCAAGTCAATCAGGCGATTCGAGCAGGGCTGCGCCAGCCGATGCTCGAAGAGCTGAAGGGCACCACCCGACGTGAGTACACCTCCCGCCGGACACTTATGGGGCTGCCCGAGCATTCGAAGGGAAGGATAGAAAACCTCTCAGAAGAGGATGAGATCAGGGTGTTGAGGACATGGAAATCGCTGGAGTCCGTGAGTGACCCGCTGGAGCGCTGGCTCAAGCTCCATGAGCTGACGGGGATCCAATTGGATCGCGCCTGGCTTGTGGTGCGGGGGCTGGCTCGATGAGTCAACCGCGCTCCGGTCCAACCGTAGAGACGCTGAAACAGCATATTCGACGTGCCGAACGGGAATTGCTGTATCACAAAGCGACCGGTGGCGGCGGCGAGGATCTTGCGCTCCTTTTCACCGGCAACGCTCACGATGCGATCCCGCGCAATCTGATCCTTAACCAGACACTATCGCCCGTCGAGAAGATCACATGGCAGGCGCTGCGCTTGAGTATCGGTAGTCCGCAAAACCCAGGGTCAACCCCGAAGCGGGACGAATTGGCACTAATGGTGAACTGCAGTCCACCGACCATTTCAACTGCGCGGCAGATGCTACGGCTGTGCCGCTATATGACACTGTGTTCAGTAGTGCGAGAGCGTGGCATGTTCGTTGGTGAGATCTATCTTCTGCACGATGAAGCTATGGACATGGCCACCACGCTGCAGATCGACCCGACCTATCTTGAATTTGTGCAGAGCCTAGCGAGCAGCGGAAACCGCTCCGCCCGCGTTCGCAAGGAAGCTGGACTGATTCTGCGTGAACTTCAGGAGCATGAGATACCCTCGGCTCCTCACTCCATGAGCGAACGCATGGCGATGCGATTAACCGACGGTTATACGGGCTACGCAAGACAGCGAGATGTTCCGGCGGACTCCACCCGCGCAAACAGTGATCATAGTACGGCCAAAGTCAGTGGACTCACCTCCGAGCTGAAGCAGCAACATCCCATCCACCAGAGCAAAAAATTTGCTCTGGTAAAGAACGACCAGAGTAAAAATTTTACTCTGGATCAAACAACAGGCGATCAGGGTGGTTTTCAACAGAATCGGCGCGAAATTGCACAAAATCACCAGAGCAAAAATTTTACTCTGGGTGAAAAATTGATCAATTCCGACCAGAGCAAATTTTTTGCTTCGGCTGTACGTAGTAGTAATCGTAGTAGTAGTTATATAAATATATTTAATACCGCGCACGGGCGCGTAGAAGAATCACCAAGTTCACCGGCTGCGCCGGCCGTGGTGCAAACCTTCGCCGAGTGGGAAACCGAGGCGCTCAAAGGCAACCGATTCCAGGCTGACCGCTTTCCCCGCTACGACGCCGGCGAAGTCGTTCGCGACAGCGACACACGCCGCCCGGTGCCACCCGGAACACCGCCGAATCTGGACATCGAGCGGCGAATCGAAAATCTCCGCCAGAATCACCCGCCGCTGCAAAACGATTTTTTCCAGGAAGACCGTGATCTGCTCACCCGCTACCAGCCATTGGACCTTGGGGCGGAAGTTGACCCAGGGCGCGAGTTTGACGCGATGATCCAGCGGTTCCTCCCGGAGATCTCACACCCGTCCCTTGCCCGATACATCACCATCGGGTTCCTTGAGATTCAGGTCCAGGTGCCGATGGTGGCGCACCTCCTGAAACCGCTTCCCTCGCGTGCCAGGCGCGATGTATTGATTCAGTACCTCGCCCGCAAGGCCGGGTACCTGCATGGTTGGTGCGAGGACGACATCGCGAACCCGGTCGGGTACATCAAAACGCTGATCGCGAATCTGAAAAAGGGGAAATTTTCCCTCGATTCATTCGCTGCAGAATTAATCCGTGCGATGACCATGAACGACATGCCGGCGATTCAGGACAGTGTGGACAAACGCATGAAACTGCGCGAGGACGAAGAGCTGGCGATGGAGTTGTGGAGAACCAAATCCAAGGATTTGTGGAGTCAGTAATTGGTCAGGGTGTTCGCACTGCGAACACTTTTCGGAGCTGCGATCGCCATCGGGAGGATTTGCCAGAGTGTTATCAGTGATAACACTTTCGGGAGCTGTGATCGCCATCGGGAGGATTTGCCAGAGTGTTATCAGTGATAACACTTTCGGGAGCTGTGATCGCCATCGGGAGGATTTGCCAGAGTGTTATCAGTGATAACACTTTCGGGAGCTGTGATCGCCATCGGGAGGATGAGGCATTAATTAATTGCTCGCTCGGATTATCATTTGCGTATCGCTGTCCATGGTGAATGGCGGTATATTTTCGCTGGGCGATTTTTCAGGCCCTATCTGCCTTCTCACTGGTAAATTCCAAATCGACTCGGTCGATAAGAATTTGTAGATACCGGTTCACTAAATTCACACATTATCAGCTGGGTATCGTCATGACAGCAAAAAAACCTGGCCGCGGTGATACACCGCCCACTCCCTCTGTTGAATCTCTTTCCCTCAAGCCACTACCCAAGCCGCTGCTGACAATGCCCAAAAAGAAAAAAGTGGTAACGGGCAAACCATCAGTGTCAGACAAGTCTACCTTGGCGCATTCAGAAAACGTGTTACCGAAGTTGGAGTCTGTGTCGCCGGCACCGCGTCATAAAGGTCTTGAAATGAAGGCGGTGATGACAGTGCATACGAACCTCGCACTCCAGATGTGGCAAGGCCGTGAACAAGATATCGAGCGCGATATTCGCCCGATCATTGGGGTCACGCGATTCGCTTCAGGTATCGCCCATATTTGGAATGAAAGTGCTCGTGATAATCCAATGGCGGATTGGATTCTGCTGATCGCAGAGGAGCGATTTCAAGTGGCCGCCGAGCTGATTGATCAAAACTTGGCGAGCTTGCGAGAAATCCTTGAGGGCCAGGAATTCTTCGATGACATTGAATCCGCTACGAATATTCGTCCCATCGTACTCCCTCTGAATTTCCACTGCCCTTGGGGTTATAAAGCGGCGACTTTGTTGAAAAGATTCGACGATGTCGTGCGCCTTAGTTTAACGGCTACACATCTGGGACTCGTCAGCACCAGTGATTGGGAAGTCCTCGTTCGGGAGTCAGCACGGAGAATGCGGGGTTTCTTGGGTGTGGTGGCGATGGATCTGCGTGTCCATCTCGAGCGAAGCTGGTTTCATAAACGCGGCAACAAGAAACTGGCGTCGGCTAAACAGGAAATTCGGAAACTGGGGAAAAAACTGCCCTTCATTCCGAAGGATGTCATGTCGGGTGAGCGCAGAGCGACACTGTCGCCATTGATCCAACTCGCTTCAGCTGAAGCAGTTACGTCTGAGAATGCGGAGAAAAAAGAAGCTGCACCACAACGACCGGAAACTGCCGGTAGCGTGGCAGAGGCTACGGCGACCGACCGCAAGGCGTATGCTCAACCCATCAGGAGGAGTGACAAGAAAGACCGGGCCGAATGGGGCTTCGATTTCTATCGACTGAAGACCGACCAGCCTTTGGTGGATCTCAATCAGGAACCTGTTGGCGTTGATCAAGATTCTGGAGTCGACCAGGAGAATCCGACGGATGAGTAATGCAGTGCAGAAATGTGGCATTGACGATCCGCCACCGGGTGGCGGGATTTTACTGCCAAACGATTTTTTGGAGATTCCCTTTAAAAGGTTTTTAAAGGATAAGGGGGCGGCGGAGCTTGTCGCCCCGCTTGAGGAGCGATTGGTGGCGCTACGGGGGATGGCGGTATCCGTATCCGAGCAGGTGCGTGCGGAGAATGATCGAGTCGGTACGGGGCTGTTAACGATGCGCTACAACCCGAATGCCAAGGAGGGTCGTTGGCGGGTGCGCCAAGCGATGTTTTCACTGTTTGAGGCGCAAATGCATGACTTGTCGATTGATCGCTATAGCCACTTCAGTCCCTTCGATGTTGACTGGAGTCATCACTCGCTTTTTGATTCCCTTCTGCGCGCGGCAAGTCCGCAGTTGCATCGGTTCTATCGTGCTGCCGATTTCGCCATGTTGGAAATCGAAAGCCGGATTGATTGCTGCCGGAAATTGATCGCTGCGCTGGACCGAGTCGAAACCGCGTTGGAGAGGAAATCGAAAATGTCGATCAAGGAGCGCGAGCTCGCCGAATTGATTATCGGCGAGGCTGCTCGAGAAGGAGCGAGGTGAAAATAATGTTGAATTTTGGCATCTTCGTTCTTATCGGCGTTCTGGTTGCTGCAGTTCTTGCGTTGGCTACTGCAGTGCTCACGGTACTCGATGGTCGTGGCCAAAAGCCGCGGTGGCTACCCTTCATATTGTTCCAATGTATCTGCCGCTGCGGCGCCACAAGTTCCGTCGAGGCACTCAGAGCGTTAAGCCCAGGAGTCTTCACTTACACCTATGATGATTTCCGCTACGAGCGCTGGCGTGAGGTGTTAATGCGCAGAGAACGCATCACTGCGATGGAGTGGCTGGCGCTGGATTCGAAAATGTATGAGGAACAAGAGCGGGTGAGGTCGACGCATCGCAATGTGTCCATTGATCAGGAATTTGCCTTGGCGCAAAAGGAGCCGGGAACCGGCAGGCCGAGAATGACGAAAGTCGTCGTCACACGTTGGAACGTTATCGCGATTTTAGGATGGGTAAACGTCGTGATGGGGCTCATCGCGCTTGTGCCGGCGCTGTTCTGGGAGGCGAGGTTTTATCATTTGGGCTCCGTCTTCGGATTGGTGGTTGGTGGAATTCTCGTTTCTCGCTCTGGCCGGTTGAAAGTGGTTGAAGTGCACGAGATTAAATAGGCGCTTTGTTACCTGTCTCGATCCGTTGCTTCAATGACTTGGTCAAAACTATTGATATTGATTCCGCGCCATATTTCAGTTTTACTGATTCGAAGGAAAATATCCGTGGTACTTGGAAAAGCAATTGCACCGATTTCAATTTGATTGTGGTTCGCAGAACGCAAATCCGTAGAATGGACCTTGAGCATTTTCTCCTCAGTTAGTGCTCTGAAAGTTCCGTCTTTATTGACTTCTTAGGCGCCCGATGGGCGCCGTTTTTTTATCAGCTAATTTGATTTTAAATGCCTCTATTCGCCTAATTTTCGAGCAATTTATTTGCGCGCAGGTTAACCGCTTTGATTGTCGTTTTTTGATCTCACTCAGCGCATCCTGTGACCACCGTGAATTCATCGATTTGAATCTGAATTCAATGACGGTATGTCAACAGGAATCACTGAGGAGACCTTTATGGCCAAGTCTGTCAACAAATGCTTTTTTCTCGGACACGTCGGACAAGATCCGGATGTGCGTTACACACCCGCCGGCGATGCGGTAACCACTCTCTCTCTGGCGACGAGCCGACCGTCAAAAGACCAACAGACCGGTGACTGGATCGATGTCACTGACTGGCACCGGCTGGTCTTTTTTAAAAAACTCGCGGAAGTGGTTGGCGAGTATGTCCGCAAGGGATCTCGCATTCATGTTCAGGGGTACCAACGCACCCGCGAGTGGCGGGATGAAAGCAGGCAAAAAAAATACATTACAGAAATAATTGTCGAGGATCTCACCTTGCTGGATGCGCGAGATGCGAGGCCTTCCGGACCTAGCAAACCCTCTGCACCAGCTTCCGATCAAAGGCCAGAAAACTCAGACGCTGAACTCCCCCCGTCATCACCTCCGGATTTCGATGGCTTTGACGATGACATCCCTTTTTGACGTCTCCTCCCGCTGATGAGCGAAGCCTTGGCCCCGTGTATGCGGGGCTCTTTTTTCCAGTTCAGTATTCAGTCGAGGAAGAAGATCATGATTTTATTTGTGGTGGAATCACCGAATAAAGCGAAGAAAATCCGGCAATATTTTCCTGATTTTCAGGTGATTGCGACCGTCGGGCATTTTAGAGATCTTCCGGTGGATCGGATCGGCGTTGAGCCGCCAACGCACAAACCGGAGTATGTGACGTGTAAAGGAAAATCTGAGATCGAAGCAAAGTTGCGTGCTGCGGCCGCAAAGGCGGAAAAGATTTATCTGGCCACGGACCCTGATCGCGAGGGAGAAGCGATTGCCTCACATGTCTATCAGTGTATCGGTGCCAAATACAAAGACCGGATGAAGCGGGTGACATACGACCAGATCAGCAAGAAAGCCATCGAGCAGGCGATTGCGAAGGCGCGTGGTGTTGATTGGGCGCTGGTGACCGCTCAAGAAGCTCGCCGGGTGATAGATCGCTATGTTGGTTACATGGTCTCGCCGGTGTTGACGGGAAAACTGAAGGCTCACAATTCGTCAGTCCGATTCTTGTCGGCGGGGCGGGTGCAGTCCGTCACCCTGAAATTGATTGTGGAACGGCAGCGGGAGATCGAACGGTTCAAGCCGGTGGAGCATTACGGCATTACGCTGATGCTTGCGAAAGGCACAGTTGATTTCACTGCCCAATGGGTCCCGTTTTTCAAATCGACCGAGGCAAATGCTCGCTTGCTGGAGGAAAGTCCGGATCATTTGGAATCTGAAGAGGGGCAGGGGAGTAAAACACAACTAATGACCGATAAGGCACTTGCGCGGGCGATATTTGATCGCACCACTTCAGCGATGGTTGAGACAGTGGTGGTGCGCGATGTAGCTGTCGCACCTCCGCCGCCATTGATGACAACCACCTATGTGCAAATGGTTGTCAGCACGCTCAAAATGACAACGAAAAAAGCAATGGATATTGCACAGAAGTTATTTGAGCAGGGGCTTATTACATACCACCGAACCGACAGTCCGTCCATGTCCGATGAATTTGTATCGGACATTCGTCGGTTTGCCGGCGAGCATAAACTGCCATTGCCAAAATCGGCCCATGTTTACAAACCCAAAGACAGTGCGCAGGCCGGGCACGAATGTCTGCGTGTTACGGATATCGGAGCGCCCAAGGTCAAGTTGTCGGATCCGGTCCACGAGCTGGTGTACCACTTGATTTGGCTGCGCACGTTGCAATCCCAACTCGCAGCAGCGGTTGATGCGCGAACGGTGGCGATCTTGCACAATGGGCAGGGCGACCGCTTTATCAGCCGCGGCTCTGTTGAAAAAATGCCGGGTTGGAGGTCTGCTAGGCAATGGTCCACGGCTATTCATAAAGCCGAGCAGGATGCCGAAAAGTCGCAACAAGAGTCTACGGTTCCACCGCTCAACGTAAACGAGCGAGTGACACTGAAAGACAAAACGCTGGACGTGAAAAAAACCAAGCCACCCTCTGTTTATACCGAAAAAACATTGGTGCAAAAACTCGACAAACTTGGGATCGGTCGCCCATCGACTTACGCTCAGGCCATCGAGCGTATCGTTGAACAACACTATATCAACCGAGACGCGAAGCTGCGGCTGACGCCGACAGTACTTGGACGATGTGTTGTCGCGTCGATGGATGCTCCCTTTGCGTTTATGAATTATGAATATACCGCTGAGCTGGAGGATTATCTGGATCTCATTGCGGCGAAGAAAGGCAATTACCAGGAGCTTGTTCACGCCGTCTACACGAGTCTGACTGGTGATCTGGAGCTTTTTGAAAAACGACCATTGGATACGCCTATTGTCGAGCAGCTTGGGGTGATCAGTGCCCCGGCTGCTAAATCAACCGAGTCCGGCGAGAAAAAGAAAAGTGCTACAAAAGCAGGTAAAGGAAAAACTCGAAAGTCACCCAAGTCCATATCCTGTGGCAGTAACCAAGGGGCCGTTTTGTCCCAGAAAACGGTTTCCCGTGAAACATCGCGGCGACATCATCATTTGCATGTCGGTGATGCTTGCCCTATGTGCAGAGTGGGTGTGGTGCGCCAGGATGTGTTTAAGGCGGGAGAGCATACCGGTGAGGCGTTTATGGGATGTTCACTCTTTCCCAATTGCCGGTATTTTGAGTGGGTTCATTGAGGAGCTTGATGATGAGAGAAAGCTGCCTGACGGTCAGTGATCGAGCCTTCTTGGAGAATTTCAGAGTCTGGATCAGGGCATCCATGGAATCTCAAATTCTCAATACACCTTCGCAACCGTGTGACCCGGTGTTTGTGAAAAGTATTTCGCCACAACCTTTGATTGCCGGAGGTGATTTTGTTTCGTTAAGTGAACTCGTGTGGCGATGTGAGCACTACGCCGGCCATACGTTGATTTATGAAGCGTGGTTGGCGGAGGCTTTGCTGGGAGCTTTCCGGGTTGCGCGCTCCCTGAACGAAGACGATGGCAAACGATTCATTGCATATTTTAAATCATATCACCAGATTGATGATGAGGCAGAATTGGCCAAGGAAGCCATTTTGGCCGTCAGTGAGGCGAACAAATATCTCTATGGAAGTGAATAGACACCCCAGTGGTTGCAATCGCGACGTCATATTCTCAGTCGTTCGTCCGTAAAATTGAATTATCGAAATCCATTTTGAATACGGATTGAGATTATCCGTGAGGCTATAGTGTTGAAGAGATATTTGAAGGAATAAAATATGAGGTCCGCTAAATCTGCGCCATACATTCTGTTTTCATTGATGGTGGTAGCGCCGGCAGTATCGAATGCTAATTTTGATGCGGTGCAAACAGACCGATATACGAGTGTTTCGCTGGAGCCGCTCCCAGAGCAGGTGTCGCCAATACTGGCGGTCGTCAACATTCAGTTTTCCGATAATGTTAAAACGGTCGGTGATGCAATTTTCGAATTGCTGGCGGGGTCAGGCTATCGGTGGGATATAAGCTCGGCGGAAAATCATCGATTGATGGATCTGCCGCTTCCGATGGTATCCCGCGAATTGGGGCCCATTCGTTTACGGGATGCGCTAAGTGCTCTGGCGGGACAGTCATGGGAACTAAAAGTCGATGAGTTGACCAGAACAATTCATTTCAACGTAAGGGGACATTGATGTCCCTCTATTGGTTTTGGTTTCTATTCCCGACGGTGCTCAGCATTGTGGTGACCACTTTTTTGGAGCACAAAGACGTCGAGCCACCTTTTGCATTATTTTTTTTCATAATCACCGGCCTCCCTGCACTTATTCCTGGATGGACCGCATTCTACTCTGGGATTTTGGCGACTCTCGAGGATATTCTGGTTCCAGCAGCTGAGATCGGTACCTCAATCGCTGATTTCACAATTACTGCTGCTGCGCTGGTTCTGTTAGGCATGCATTGCGTACTCGTTTTTGCGTTGATTCCTATGCAGCTGGCAAAGTTGATTCAGCGATTGAGGAAGGCATGAGCAGTGGCGCCAAGCTGACGAAAGAAATCCTGATTGTTGGAACAGGAATGGCTTTCGCAGTTGCCTCAGCGATTATCGCGTCGATGATGCATAGTGAAACTATTCCGAGCGTTTTAGGTGTGCTTTACTCACTGCTGATGTCTGCGATGTACTACATCTGGTTCCCTCTGCTGCGGCCACTTCATTTCGTCCGCTACGCGGTATTGTGCGCTGTCACGGGATATATTCTGGGTTTTCTCGAAATCACGTTTCTCTCTTAGCGGTTACTAAAATCTCATGAGCGATTTTCAATCTCAACGAATTCCATGGCCAGAATTTGGGATTGAGTTTTATGCAGAAATATCGGACGGGCGATGGGGTTGGCTGTATCAGACCGCAGACGGTAGGTTTGCCTTTGATATGACGAGCCCGCCGACGGAGGATGAGATCTTGGCACGATGGGGCTATCGATTTTTCGGGGTCATTAATGATGGACACACCGAGACCACTTGAAATTGAAAAACTAACACGAAGGGGCAATCCAGTTGGAATCCGCGTGGGGGCATACCGCAATTTCTTTCCCGATCTTCGTAAGCGTACGGAAGGCGATGTCAACTTGAAATCACGAGTTCTCAACAAGAATGGTATCAGTTGGGACGATTTAAACTTCACTCATAGATCCGATTCCGGATCTACTTCAATTTCCCCCGTCGCGGCGATGCATCAGCGCTATGGGAAGTTTCTCGGGTACAAGTTCAATCATCGATATTGGGCAGCAAATCACGCCTTGTGGATAGGTGACGACGGCGAAAACATCTATCGGTTCTGTCGCGGATCCCTTGGGTTGCTCGATGATTTGGTCTACCGCTTTCATGCCTATCGAAAAATGATTGAAAAAGCACTGCGCTTCGGCGATTGTCATCTGGTGCCATCCATTCTTTTTTTTGGTGACGAGATCGGTGACATCAAAAAAGGGCTGGGCAAGGGGCTTTGGAAGATGCTATGTCGAAACGCGCTCACACGTAATCACCTCATCTTTCAGCGCGCTTATACATTTATCGGCTACTCATACGGTCAGGGTGTGCAGCAATTAGGGAAGAGCGGGATGCGACCCAAGATTATTCCTCCTGATTATTCAACCTATCAGCCACTGCTGGCGGCTCTGAATGCGTTGCCAACGTCCCTCTTACGTGAGACATGGTTATTCGAACGGAACCACTTCGATTCACCGACGGAGCTTCGCGAGCTTGAACGGCGATGGCGGTTCCTCGCTGAAGCAGGCCGATTCGAAAAATCTTTGACAAAACGTTTGCGACTGCGGGAATTATCGTTGCTTGCTACTGATACCGAAAGGATGGCCCGGCGATTGGGTGAACCGTTCACGTACGAATGGTCCTCGAAACGTATGCATGATGAGCACCAACGGTTGACGAAGCAGTTGGCTCTTGCCAGGTGGTCCTACCAAAACTCTCCGTTTTCGTTCGCTTTTCCGTGGATTGAACGTATCGAAATGGATGGCATTGTGGCGATGCTATTGAAAACACCCTATGAGCTGATGAGAGAGGGGACTGAAATGCGCCATTGCGTCGGGTCCTATGCTGACTTGGTGGAAGCGGGGTATTGTTTGATCTTTTCGCTGCTCGCCGCAGGCGGAACCCGCAGCACTCTTGAATTGAAGATTGATCAGAAGCAACACCGTATTTTGGTTCGTCAGCATACGGGGCCGTGTAATGGCGCTGCGCCAGAATCGCACACTCGATTCGCCACAATCATTCTTGAGACGCAAATGCGCGTCTATAGTCGTTCGCGTGAACACGCATTGGTGGGTTAAAACATGAATGCATCGCCGCTCGTCAGGAAATATGCATGGCGGATCTGGATCCTTGTCGTCGTGATCGGCCTGATCGCATTTCCTGAGGAGCCGCCCGAGGACAATCTGGGATTGGTTTTAAGGATCAGTTGCATGATCGCAACGTTCGGAACGATTTTGGTATTGGCCAGGAAGCTGGACAGGTTATCGTAATCAACCGTGTTCTATTTGGTCTTGAAAGTTGAAACGATAATCGTCGGAAGATATTCTAGTATCGTACGGTGCAACGACCTTCGTTGACTCTTACGAAAGCCGCCCAGGACGTTGAAAGCGGCTCACCTCTGGTGATGTCCATCCTTTCTACCTCAGTGCATTTTTCTGACATTAACCCAACCGGGGAATCCTTCTCCGCTTGGGGCATGGATTTCCTTTCAAATTATTTTTGGAGGTAATTCATGAATCTCGAAATTGATGATCGTCTACTTCACATGGTTGACGAGATACATACGCTCCGATGGCAATATTCGACGCTTCAGCAGGCTCAAACGGATGCTGATGTCGACAAGATGTTTAAGCTGATGGATCAGATTGAACATCTGGAGCAACAATTTGGAACGTTGATGCTCCGGGTAGTTACGGATGCGTGGAGCGAGAAAAATAGGCATACACCGTTGTACAAGCCTGTTGTGATACACGGAGGGAGGAACTGATATGACGCTTTATGCCAATATCAACCAGCACAGTAAATACTTTCGCGGGCAGGTGGCGAAGGAGCCGTTCAAGGTTGTTTGGATTGAAACTCCCGGCGAGTATTGCTGGGAGGGAAATCAGAATAGCTATAGGACGAGCGACTTGGACTTCTTCATTCGCACGGAGTCAGGTGAGTTTGTCGAACATGGCTTCCTAAACTGTATCGATGCAATGGCGGAAAGAATGCTCCACCAGATGCTTGCCGGTATTGAGGAAATGTCGAAGCAACGAGGCTTGGTGAATTTGGACCAGTTGTTTGAGCTTAGGCAGACGGCAACGATCCAAACCATGGAAAAGATTCTGAAGTTACTACCGAAAACAGTGCCGCGATGCAGAGAATGCGGAAAAACAATTTCGGATTGCTACTGCGAATCGTGATAATCCTTTTATCTGTCAAGCCGGTATTTACCGGCTTTTTTATTGAATTCATTGTCGTCCAGGCGTAATCTTAATTCGTACGGTGCAACGACCTTCGTTGACTCTTACGAAAGCTGCCCAGGACGTTGAAAGCGGTTCACCTCAGGGTGACGTCCATCTCTTCAAACACAGCGCTTGCCGCTGATTTTTCCACCCAAACGGGAATTCATTTCCCGACTGGGGCATGGATTCCTTCAAACAATCGTTATTTCAGTTCTTTGGAGGTTTGCCATGCAAACGCAAAAGCATTATGGCGTACTTGCGCTTCAGTACTGTCACCTTCGTCTACCACTCCAGGTACTTCGATCCGCCGCCGGGTATTACATCGGTACTGCGGAATTCGACGGTCCTTGCAGTCGTGAAAGCGAGGAATACTGGGAGCTTGAATCGGAGGCTCAGCAGGCGCTCGTCACTGGTCAATGGACTCAGAAATCGATGCTCGAGTAACCCATGAAAAACATCAAACCTATGCCAGAAAACCTGCGAGGGAAGATCTACAGGATCCGGGACAAGTTAGATGGCGTTCAATGGGTGCGCTACTGGGGGGCCGATCCGGAATGTGGAGCTCTCTGCGAGAAATCCGCACCGGTTGACGTTTATCTTCAGGAGTTTCCAGGGCACCCTATTGAAGTCTGGAGTCCTGGGACGAGCGAAGTACCGGTGAAGCAACAGGACGGAGGAAATTCCAATGGCTGAGCAAGATCCTGTCGATTTGGCAAATCTGTACAAGCCTGTATCGCTGCGCTACTACACGGGAATCTGCCGCGGCGACAACTATTCTGTGCCACTCACAACTGAGGAATGTGCTGCCGTGCTCAAAGCATATGACTATGGTCTGTGGGGATTGCAGGAAGAGGAAATCGTCCTGGTGAATTCCGTCATCTCAAAACTCAAGGATCGAATACATCCATAGGATGCATTTGATGTTGTACCACCACCCACGCGGGGATACTCCCCGCAAGGGTGTTCTCCGCAGATTATTAATCAACTGAGGAGAACGTTATGACACGAGTAATTACTGTCCCGCAGGGGCAATACCATCAAAAACTGACCGAACGCTTCGGTAGTGATGCGTTAATAACACGGTTGGCCATAGGTAATTGGTTCACCTTGCTATCGATGGATTACCGCAGTGAGACACCGAAAATGCTGCAGCTCGACGGGTACACAGGGTGTGTGTTCATGGTGCCAACCGCTCGGAGCGAGTATCAAGTCATCATGCCGATCGGAGTGGATTTTCGAGCAAGTTTTTCGGCGTTTGATTTCGGTCTGCTGGCGACTTTGCTGGCCTACCGAGAATTGAAATCACTCCGCAGCGCGTTCAAAAAGGATTTCGATATGCTCGTCACGTTCCTGTCGGATTGTGAAGTGCATACCGAAACAACACAGGCAAGAAGGTTGGTGTTGTCGGCATTGGAGCAATCCCTGTCGCCCGCTCCACTACTTGATCCAACAGACGCTTCCAGCGCTACACAAGCCGGTTAACCCGGCTTTTTTATGTCTGCTTGTTGTGGATTTGTCACTGAAATCGGATCAGTGCTAAACTGAAGTTGCAATAAGCGTGATGTCTTTCTACATCAATCCTTAATTCTGATCTCAATAGCACAGGCATCGAAGTTGGATGCCGCGATCACGTCGAAAGACGGTGCTTATCCTGAAACCCGCTGGGACACATATCCCAGTGGGGTGGTGTGTCCAGTGGATTTCGTTCTTTATTTCCACTCGTGAGGAAACACACCATGAAATCATCTAATCGCTCTAGCAACAAATCCGGCAATAACGACGTTCGTTACTTCAATATTCACACTGAAGCAATGGGTTATCTCAACAGCTTCGAGTTTGTCCCGAATCTTGATGATCATGGACGCGTTATTGACGGAGAGGGTTTTACCAAAGTCCTTTTCTGTATGTTGGAAGGCAACCCGAATGAGCCTGAGAAAACCTATGTTAGCGTCATTGTGAAAAATGATGCGGCGCTGGAAATTCTTCAGGAGCACGAAGGGGATATCAACGAACGAACGATTCCTGTTTTTGCGGGATTACGATTGGCCAAGCTTCGCGCACACCCATTTGCATATCCGAGAGGTCATGAACAAGCTGGTCAAATGGGCGTTAATTATTCCGCGCGATTGATCAAGCTCATGTACCTCAAAGTGGGTGATCATGTCGTTCAGTTGAGTGAGCCATCCGTTCCGACTACGGATTTTGGTGTTCCAAGCCCTGCGCATGGTGCTCCGGCACAGTCGCCGCAGCACCGAGCCAAACAGGCTCAAGAGCAGCAGCATCCCAGAATGGAGTCACATGCAGGTCCGTTGTTTGAGCAGCCTCCCGTGGTACAACTGTCCAAAGACGATCCGAATTTCACAGCCAATAAGGATCGACTCAGTGGAATGGGGTATCGATGGGCCGCAGGACCGAAGTTGTGGGTTTTGCCGGTAGTGACATTGGATCCGCAGTTCCCGGGATTCAACGCACAAGGTAAGCAGTTGCAGGGATGGGGTTACGTGAACCCTATGTTCGACGGTGTTAACTGGGAATTTCCGCTGAAGCAGCAACAGCCGTCTCGTGATGCGCAGCAGGATTATCAAGGAAATAGCCAGAACAACGCGCAGCACCAGGGCAACGGCGGCAACGGAAATTATCAAGGCAAACGCCAGGGAAGTTACAACAAAAAGCAAGGTAATCAAGGCAACGGTGGCCGTAATGGTTACCAAGGCCAGAAAGCAAATTACCGTCAGAATTACCAACACTGACCGAGTGACTGCTTTACGATTAGGGGATAGTTTCTATCCCCGAGTCGTTTTAATTGTGATGGTATGTGCCTTCACCATTAAGACGATTCTCCAGTCGCAGCTGTCTCTGCGAACCGTTGCCCTTTTGGGCAGGCGCGCCATACTGGCATAAAGCGCGTGGGAGAAATCCCGCCAGTGACTTGATCGGGCTCTGCTCGTGTTGTCTCCTCAGGACACCGGGCTTTGGGGGCCAGAAGATCCACATCGAGGTGTGAGAGCCTCATCCTGACTTTTCTTCGGAAAAGTACCTTAGCGAGCAGTTCTACGTGAACTGCTCATCCTCTTAGCTTGGATCAGCACTTAGAAAGCGAGTGCTTTGTGGAAAGTCGTCTTTCAAGACCATTTTCCACAAAGCGCTTGAGTGCAGGATCCCGTCAAGGCGCGACCACGCGCGTCGTAAATACGTGAGATTGTTGTATGGAATTGACCATGCCCCGTTGATGGATAGAAGCTGGTGCATGACCTAGCCGGATCGTAACCAGTTTTACCTGCTTCCCAGGATGGAGGCCGACCTCGAATACACCTGGTGTTTCTACTGAAGCACCAGGTGTAACCTGAAATGCCCCTCTCCTCAAATTGCACACTCTAAATGCAGTTTAGTGATAGCCAGAAACGTTTGGCAGCATATTATGAGAACCTTCACGCGTTATCCAATGCATAACATTCAACATCTATCAGGACTTGGCCATGCTAAAAAAGCTACTGATTCTTTCTATTTTCTCATTTCTCTGCTCATGTGCAGCGACCAGCACAATGATTTCCAAGCGTGAGCTGGACGTGCAGACCAAAACCAGCAATGCCATTTTCGTGGACCCCGTTGCAAAAAATGCCAGGACGGTTTATCTCGAAATGCGCAGCGGGGTGCAGGAATTCGATAGGGCAAAATTCGTCAACTTCATTCAGGAAGAGTTTGCTAAAAACCCCAATGGCTATCAGCTTGTCGATGACCCCGACGCTGCGCAATTCCATATGCAGGCGTTCGTATTGAATCTGGAAAAAGCGTCTGAAACGGCGGCGAAGTTGGCATTAAGCCAGGGATATTTGGGTGGGTCGATGATTGCCGGTGCCGCAGTTGGCGCCGCGATTGATCACAATAACCGGTTCCGCGGGGCAGGTGTGGGTGGGCTAGCTGCAGGCGCTGCGGATTTTGTCGCGAGCTCTGTGGTGAAGGATGTCTATTACATGCTCGTGGTCGATTTGCAGGTTAGCGAAAAAACGGCGAAAGATCGCCAAGCGTATCAGACTCGCATCGTAACAACGGCGAATAAAGCGAACCTCAAGTTGGATGATGCAGTGGATCCGATGTTTCAGAAGACGGCGTTTGCGATTTCGAGTTTCTTCTAATGGAGTTGCTAATGAAATTCTCGGGCATTGGGGTGGCTTCGGACTTTGGGCTGTATGCATAGGAGTCGTAAACGTCTTTGCATGGTCTAGCGAAGTAAAAGCCGGGTTGTTTTGATCCGGCCTTTTTCTTTAGAATTGATTTAAAGCTGGTAGGTCACTACCACCTTTAGAAAGCGACTCTCTGAACCTGTAATGTCGCGAGGTTTTGCCTGGTTCATTTTTTTCTTCTGCCCAACGGGGATACTTCCCCAGCGGGCGTATCTCCTGGGCTTTTCTTTTCTCTTTTCCAGGAGGTTTTATGCAACTCTCTTCACTTTCTCAACCATCACAACCTTTCGTTTATCAATCTGCCGAAGAAGTCATCGCCAATGCGATCGCATTTTTGCAGAGCACACTCGAACGGGATCACGTGTTTACATCGGCGGATGCCGTCAGACAGTTTTTGCGTCTGCGCCTCGGTCAATGTGAATGCGAATATTTCGGGATCATGTTTCTCGACAATCAGCACCGACTTATTAAGTTTGTGGAGCTATTTCGAGGAACCATCGATGGCGCTGCGGTATACCCGCGCGAAGTCGTCAAAGAGGCATTGGCATTTAATGCCGCGGCCGTCATCCTGGCTCACAACCATCCATCGGGTGTTGCAGAGCCGAGCAGCGCTGACCGGCACATCACAATGCAAATTCGTGATGCGCTGGCGCTGGTGGATATACGCGTGATTGATCATTTCGTTGTAACGGCCGTCGACAGCGTGTCTTTCGCAGAGCGCGGTTGGATATAGTTTCTCAGCATCCCTTTTAACGTAATTCCTTTTCACTTCACCCGCGCCGGGAGCATTTCCCGTCAGGGCGAATGTCTCCTGGTGTTTTTTCTCGCAGGAGGTATTCATGTCACTCTGGGTCAACGGCAATCTATCGGTGCAACGCATTCAAAGCGTCAACGGAGAATTTTCTGTTGGCAAACTGGATTGCGATATCGGTGTGCTCAATGTGAAAGATCCCTACCTCGATCAATTCGAGACAGGTGTTTACGCTGGGCGGTTTGCGCTTTCCAAAGTGTTTTCTCATGGTTATGCCGCAAGGACCGGCTGTTTCATTGTCGAAACGCGTGCGCTCATCGATGAATACATTATTCATTCTGATGAACCCGAGTCGGTCGATGTCAATATCGCGTTGGCGGAAGTGGATCCGCTCGTCTCAGATCCACCTGCTTCTCCGCCGGCGAAATCGGTGGAGAAGATGCGCAAGCCGAGCGCCACGTCAAATGCTGCTACGGCCATTCCGACGGCGTCGGACCTGTTTGGGCAGTCAACCGCGATCGTGCCGGCGGATCCAATGGCGGAACTCTTTGGAGAACTCTGGCCATTGGGCACCACCGTCAAACTCGATCCCACGACGATCCGTTCGGATCCCGTCGGGCATCGAGCGCGAGTGCGCTATCTCTCGGAGCACGGTTACGCGTTTCGAGCTTCCAGTCAGTCCTATCACAAAGACTGATTTCCATCTCATGCCTCTGGCGGATAACGACCGCCAGGTGGTTTTTCCGTTTGGAGGTGCTTTTTGATCTTCAACAGGAGAATCACATGGCATTAATGTTTTCCCGGGTCGCCCGGAATTTTATTAAAAATGGGTATTTCCCCACTGACGAGGTGACGCTGTCGCGTGTGTTGTCGGCGTTGTCCTGTACGGAGAATCACACGATCCGGATCCTGGATCCGTGTTGTGGTGAAGGCTCCGCGCTCGCTGAGGTGGGACACCATCTGTCAACGCTCGGTGGCCGGGTCGAGTCCTTTGGGATCGAGTACGACGAAGAGCGGGCGTGGCACGCCAAACAGTTATTGAATCGGTGCATTCATGCCGATCTCAATGACTGTGTTGTCAGTCCGCGGGCATTTTCACTGCTGTGGCTCAATCCTCCTTACGGCGATCTCGTCGGTGATTCGGAACGCACTTCCGGGTCCCGTTCGAGTGGACGCAAGCGATTGGAGAAGGAGTTCTGCAAGCGGTGTTTTCCATTGCTGCAAGCTGGTGGAGTTCTTGTCCTGATCGTGCCCTACACGGTGCTGGACAAGGCGCTCTCATGCCTCATCTCCCGGTACTTTCAGGATGTGTCGGTGTTCGCCGCGCCGGAGCAGCAGTTTCGCCAGGCCGTCGTTTTTGGTGTGCGCCGGCCTCGCGTTGTGGATCCGGATCTGCGGGTTGTGCAGATGCTCATGTACGCGCAGGAAAATCGCTATCGCTCGCCGTCGGGTGAGTGGGTGGAGGGATTTACTGCACATTGCGTGCTGCCCGAGGCTTTTCCAGCTGAACCCTATGAGGTACCGCCGGCGGAAGCGCGGGATTTAACCTTTCATTCGGTTGCAATTGATCAACGCCAACTGCAAACGGAGGTGGATTCCACGTCGCTGCTTTGGGGCCGGTTTTCGATGCTGTTTCGCGTTGGCGATGCGTCCAAACGCCCGCCACTGCGGAAGCTTTCGAGCTGGCATCTCGCGTTGATGCTCGCCGCCGGCCAGGTATCGGGTGTGGTGAAAAGCCCATCAGGGCGGACATTATTGGTCAAAGGGGACACCCACAAAGCCAAAAATGTTCGCACGGAAACCGAGTTCAACGACGAAACCGGTGCCGTCAGTGAAACCCGCATTGCGACGGATCGGTTTGTCGCACTTATTCGCGCCATCGATTTCACACCGGACAGCCCGACCTTTGGGCGCGTCATCCACATTGAGTGAGGAGGCCGCATGTTGACGTTGGATTGTATGGAGCAGGTGTATTGCGATGGGTTGCTGGTCGATGAGGCCGGAAGTTTGCTGTTCATGTCGGTGTGGGGTCGCGACACCGCGATCTCGGAGCTGCTCGCCCGCTTGACGCTGCCGGATCACCCCGAGGGCGTCAGCCAGTTTTGTGCGGTTGGCGACGGCGTTCGTACCACGGTAACGGTACCGAATGCGAAGTCCCTGGAGAAGGAGCTGGGCAGATCGCCGAGGAGTCTTTTTGGTGATCTCGTCCAGTTGTTCGTATACACAGAAGGGCTTCGCGCTCCTGACCGGGAAAATCGGAAGGCGTGGGCGTTGTATCGGGATGGTGATCCAGAAGTGGATGTTTGGCCGCTGACCATGGAAACGTGTCATGTGCCGTTGCTTTCGCACTGGCGTGATGTGCTTGTTCCGGAGTTTCAGGAGCGAGGCTGGATCAGCCAGTTGACGGGTTATCGGATGGGCGCCATCGGCGTCCGACTCGGTGATCCCGAACTGGAATCCTGTATTGAGTGCCTGGTGCAAACGGGTGCCCTTCGGTTGTCCACGGAGGGCTCGGTTTAACCGGGATTTTTATCATTGTTTTTCAATTGTGCCCCAGCGGGATTTTCTCCCGACGGGGTGGAAATTCCTCTGGGGTTTTTCTTTTTTCTCTGGAGGAAATTTTATGAATCAAGCAATTAATGCCTTATCGATTTTTGAAGGCGATAGTGATGAGTCTGATGTTGACGCTTTGTTGTTGGACGCGCGGTTGGACGCCGGTGCACCAAAGATGTCTTTGCACGAGTTCATCGGTGATTTCGGGCAGGGATTATTGGAGGCAGTCGAGCGGGAATGTCCACCGGTTTATCAAGGGGACAAACCCGCGCACCGGGACGCGGTTCTGCATCAGCTGAAGCGGCAACCATTTGATGCTCAGCGCGAGGTGGTCCACGCGGCCGCAACGTTGCTGGTCGACCGGAATGAGCCGGCGTGTATCCTCAATTGCGATATGGGGACCGGCAAGACGATGATCTCGATCTGTATCGCATCCGTGCTGTATCAGGAGGGATACCGTCGGATGCTGGTCCTGTCACCGCCGCACCTGGTGTACAAGTGGCGGCGGGAGATTCTGGACACGGTGCCGGGTGCGACGGTCTGGGTTCTCAACGGGCCCGACACACTCGCGAAGCTACTGATGTTGCGCGAGGTTCTGGGTGTGGTGCCGAAAGGTCCGGAGTTTTTCATTCTGGGCCGGGTGCGCATGCGGATGGGATTTCATTGGCGGCCGGCGTTTGTTGTTCGACGGCAGCTGGATGAGCCTTTCGAAGGCGCCCGGGCAAAAGGCATTCCGTCCAACGTTCGCGAAATCGCGTGCTGTCCCGACTGCCTTGCACCCATCGTTATGGATGAATCGGGTCTCCCGGCACCTCCAGGCGCCGTTGAGGCTGCCGACCGGCGCTTGGTGTGCCCCAGCTGCAAAGGCAGGATGTGGACGCTCCAGTGGCCCAGGGCGCGCAAGTCGCGTCGGGACCTGGTCCTCGATACGGTCCGGCAGTTACCAACCATCGGCCCAAAAACGGCAAGCCGTCTCATGGATGTGTTCGGCGAGGATCTGCTTGGCGACATGTTGGCGGACAACGTCTATGCGTTTATCAACTTGATGGATGACCAGGGCAACCTGGTGTTTTCCGACCGTCAGGCC
>Ga0065721_10005147_pt1 | contig 24307 bp, 17 predicted proteins | sample Mesricmetagenome_FD_59108 | JGI IMG/M metagenome (GOLD analysis project Ga0065721, IMG submission 59108) | Mesophilic microbial community from rice straw/compost enrichment Sample: eDNA_1 v2 (version 2) | ecosystem: Engineered > Solid waste > Grass > Composting > Bioreactor | place: USA: Davis...
AATCCGCACGAGTGGTTGTCTGACGTATTCTCCCGGATAGACGATCACCCAATAAACCGGCTGGAAGAATTGCTTCCACATAAGTGGAGACCCATACAAATTTCAAATAAGTAGTTCACCGGACGGATACATTTAGACTCCGTTACAATTCCGCCGGTAATGAAGAAAGAGCGAATATGGCTTTAGAATTGCTAGGGTTCGAAACTTTGGAGGAGTTTCATCAATTCGTTTACGCTCATCTTACCAAAGCAGTTGTTCAGAGCATTACGAAACTGCGCGAATCAAATCTCTCTGACGAAGAAATCGCCAGAATAATGACTAATGAGCTTAATGCAACTGAAAGCCGAAAAAATGGAATATCATATAAGGAGGGACCCAGCGTCGATCACTATGAGACTTGCGTAAATAACGTGTATTATAACTATAATCTTCATGTTCAGGATTGTTTCGGAAATGCTGCAAATTTTGATATAGATTTGTGTCTCATGGGAGCGGAAATCCAATTACTAGGTGCTTTAGGCGTCTGCCGCGACCTTTACCGTTATCCCTCGTAAGTTCTAATATTATTCAAAATATATGTATCTAAAGGTAAGTATATCCATAATAATGCTTCTTGTCAGGCTCGGATCATTCCAGGCTCATGGTCAAACAGTTGGTGCAAATGACGAGGAAAAAGCAATCAGTGCTCTAGATGCAGACCTCGACGACGCATTAATAAAACACGAATCGAACATTGAGCAATTAGGTAAACTAATCGAAGAGTCTTTGAAACAAAAAGGAGTTGAAGATTTACGACAAAAAGCGCTTGATTCCGCCAGGTTCATTTATCACAGTTTTAACGACTTCAACATGAGTTATATGCAAATGGTGCTGAAATCGGGAACAAAAAGTTCGGAGGAGGAGAGGCGTAAGTTTGTGTATGACTTGAGCGTCAAAAAAGGTATCGAAGAATATTTTGATATTATTGAAGACTTTTTCTCAAAACGCAGGAAAGAAATTCGGCAAACAATCGACGATAGCAAATAGAGAGGAGCGCGGACTTGACGACAGAGATAGTGACTCAGCGTCTCATAACTTTTGTACGTAAACTATCAAGGACGTCGTCGCCGATGCCAGTGGAAATATCTATGTCACCGGACACTTACGACTTAATGGCATGTACGGATTCATTTCCAAATACTCCAGTTCCGGAGAGGAGGTATTTTCGGTGGTGGGTTATGGTGAGGGAACTTTGAACCCACGCGCTATTGCCCTCGACCCACACGGAAATATCTTGAATCCTGGCCATTTTGGGAACGCTTACCTTCGGTGAATTTCTGCATACGTCGATTTAACCGCGACAGAAGAAGAAAACATCCAGGTATTTCGGCAACAAGTTAAGTCGTAGTCTTTGAGAATTACCGCCAAGGCCCTGGGGCGTTCCAGATTTCTGGGATTAGGTTGTTCGGGCTAGTTGTCTTACATACAGGCAAAAGGAACTCGCTAATTTGTTTTATTATGGCGTCGAACGACTCAGGCATTTCTCCATGGCCCAGCTTGGCGCGAAATGCTTTCCACTGACTCTCTTTCATTGTGATGAATTCTCTCCGGAATGAGTCTACTTCTGAAGGTATTTCTGTAGCGCGATTCCTGAACGTCAACTGGATTGCTTCTGCAAGCGTAATACCATCAAAATCGAATTGCCTTGACAAGGTATATATGTCAAAGAAGTCTTTTATGCGGCTGTTGGCGTCGCCAAGGTAAACCATCGCTTGGAATTTTTCGGCAATTGCACTTTCCATGCTGTAACAGAGAAGATGCGCTTTCGGGAATTCAAGCATTGATGGAAGGTCGATGTCAATCGGTCCCGGATGAACAATGTCACCAAATCCAACGTCTATTTGCATACTGATAACAGCGTTGCCGAGATTTCCCTTGAATCTGATGCGCACACCTTCATAATCGGCGTCCTCTGTAATTCTCTCCGCTACCACTGTGTCCTCATGAAAAGCCAGACCATCCGGTTCGATAGGTACCTTCGCGACATCTTTAACAATTTGCACCATTGAGGCAAGGTCGTTACTCGTATTCTTTGCCAGTATGTCGATATCTTTGGTAGACCGAAATTCGTTGGCCTCCCATACTTTGAGCATCAGCGCACCTTTAAGGATCATTCTTTTCGCGTGAGGTGACTTCGACCAACGGTATAAGAATCGATCCATCGCAAAATACTGCAGCAGTTCATTGAACGACCTTCGGTCTTGTTTAGCCATGTTGAGCAGCCGCTCATGAACAGAAGCTGCCATATTCTGAATTCGCTTACTCATACCATCGCTTCGAGGTATGGTTTCATGATATTCTCAACACGACAGATCCGGGCGTAGTGATATACTTCCTTCATCTTTATCTTTTTCCTTGTTCGATAGAATTTGAGTGCTTCAATGGCAACTTCCATCCCGATCTTATTTCGAAACTTGAAGCAATCTGCGAGAGTCTTTTCCATGCTATAAACCTTCACTTCAATTCCGTCGACCATGTGAATTTCAACTCCCTCTGTAAACGCCTTTCCGGAAAACCGGTGAATCGAAATCGGCGGATAATCCAACCGCGGCGTTTCCGCCCTGCGCTCCAAAGCGATAAATACTTTGTTCGGAATTTGGGTGGTAATGTCGTGAAACGAGAGAGCCGAAAGAAGACAGATAACTCCATTCGGAATTCTTGCTGCCACAGTGAATAGATCCGGGTTGGAGATAGGACGCTTCTCAGGAACGCGGTAAACTCCCCGCGATATTTGTTCGAGCTTCTTTTGTTGCACCAGTTGTTTTAGCACGCGCGATTGGATGCCGAGTTCCAGGGCTTCTTTGGTCCGAATGAGACCGCCGATAGAAACGATTCGATCAATCGCTCGGGTTGCTGATTCGCTGACAGATTTCATTGAACAAAAGTACTTACATTTATTGATATGTGTAAGTAGTTCTATTCACCAGTTTTCACAAATTCCCGAAAAAAAGGACTCACCAGTTAACGCACCTTTTTGCTGCCTATTTGCACTTGGCCGCCACGAAAAATTAAGAAATTGGGCTAAAAACACGGTTGTTTGCCGTCCAGTATGGATTCAAACCTAAACCAACAAAAAAGCCCCAAATCGGCGAGATTTGAGGCTTTTTCAGTGAAATTTTTGCTTCATTTGAAGCGACCAGCAGAGGAGGAGGGAAATGAACCCATAGCTACTCCGTTGTATTTCAATACTTTATAAGCGGCCGTATCGTCGACTCACCGGTTAGCGCACCGGTTTTTTGAGCTGTTGATTTAGTAAAGTTAAATCACCGCTATTTAGGGCACAAGCCTATCCGTCAACATGTTCAATAAATGACTATCTGTTCTGAATTTCTGGTCGATAGCAACAAGCCGATTGCCGAGGCGATGATGCACGAGGATAAGGGTAGAATCAGACGATAGAGATTATGGAGATTGTCGTCAGGATGAGGGCTCGGTGGCTTTCGATTTCTTCTTCAAGGGAAACTCAAACCCGAACCGTGAGCTCATTACATCGCCATACGGACTTTTGTGTTTGGGATCGTAAAGGTTTAACAAGATAAATGCCGTACCTGTAACTCCTTTTAAGAGTCGGTATTCTTTCTTAATTCCCGCCATGGCCGTCCAAACCCATTCGCGGTGACCGTGGTCAGGTACGCGCGCAGTAAAGCCGGGAGGTACTACTGCGTTGAGGCATTCTACCTCAAGACGACCCGAGAAGCCTTTCCATACACTGGCTTCGCTAAACCAACGGGGACCATATACGACAGATGGGGAAGTGAAGTAATTATTTTGCGTCGAGTAGCGAATCCGCTGGTTCCAGCCAAACCCTGAAGTAAGCCTGCCGCTGATGCGATAACCAACATAAGGATTGACGTCCAGGAACAAATCGTCTTTGCGGAGGATCTGAAACGCAACGCCAGGAATAAGCCGTTCAACAAGTGCCTTGCCTTTCATCGGGTTCGGCGGACGTTTCTTCAGATCGCTTAAACTGTTCAGGCTTTCGTACTTGGTTTTGTATTTGGCCATCTTGTCCATCGCAGCCTGGAGTACATCTTCCTTGCCCGCGAAATGATCGACGGCTTTCTTTAAGGCCTGTTCTTTCAATTCCTCTTTTAGGGCTTCGGGGTCCTTCAATTTTTCGGCAGCTTCCATGAACTCGTTTTCCCGAAGTCCCTCCGAAAGCTGAAGCTGTTCTTTGATGTCACCTACTTCAGAGATCCTGTCTACGGAAGCATTAATCACGCCATCAGTATCCGTAGTGAGTGACGACACACTGGATAGCGCCTCCTTCCCTTTGCCGAGATGAGACTGGATGTTTCCCAGCTTATCAAATTCTGGAAGCTTGACGGACTTGCTGATGGAAGCGAGATCTGGCGACAAATCTAGATTCTGCAGTTCAGGGACGGAGAGCTCCGGCATTTCGGGTATATCGAGGTTGGTAAAATTCATGTCAGGAAGTTTGGCACCGGGAAGATCAGGGATGTCCATCTGAGGCAGGTCCGGAACCTTGTCGGCAAGTTCGCGCCCCGGATGATTAACGCCAGGTATATTGGGCGAAGTTATTTTGTTCAGCCCTAGTTTGTCGGCCACCTTGCTGCGCCAAGTTTCGAGTTTGTCTCTGGTTTGGGTGAGCAGCTCTTGCTTCTTATTTTCAACTTCGAGGATAAGTGCATCCCTTTTGGCCAGGAGGCTATCGAACTTCTGCATATCTGGCGACGCTGGCAAATCCAGGTTTCGCAGGCTGTCAATTTTAGAAACGAGATCAAGCGAATCCAACTGATACAACATTCCAATCCGCGACTTGAGTGAATCGGACCATACATTGATCTTAAGGGAATCAACCGTATATTGGGTTTCACTCAGTTTGACGAGACTATCTAGCACCGAGGCCGGGGACAAAAGTTCTTGCTGAGCCTGCGGGGAAAGAGCTCCTAGTAGCAGCACAACGGTTAGACTAACGACAACGGGTTTCATGAGGGAAGATCGGTAAAATTTCGGAATTCAATAACAGGATATCATCGACTTTTTTTCAGCGCTCCGACTCAAGAACTTGTAAGTCAAAATTGAGATCTCCGTTATATCAAGTTCTTAAAACGCTGCCTAGGATTATCGCTCGATCTTATACTCCTTTATCTTTCTCCGCTTAATTCTCCATTCTCCATTTGGCATTAACTCAAATTCAAGTTTGCCGTCCACATGCACTTGATCATACTCCTCAAGCCAATTGTCTTTCGAATAGATGGTTTTGAATCGAATGGATGCTCCTTTCTGCTCTATGCTAATCTCGTCTACTTGAAACCAGTAGGTAATATCGTATCCTGCTATGCTTTTTCTCGGATAGTATAGCACTTTGACGTCTGCGATATCGTACTGAGCCGAGGAAATTTGGATTTTCAAAGAATCTCGTTCAATCACCTCATTTACTATTACAAAAACACAATTAGCAGAATGCCGTGCATTTTTAAACATGTCCTTATTGATTTCAGGTAACGAATAGACTTTCGCAACTAACTCAGCACTAATCCTCTTAGTGTCTATGTTTTGCGCATAGGAACTTGCAGAGAGGAATAGAGCTAAGAAAAGACCGTAAATTCTCACTAATGATTGAATAGATAATTAAACTCCATCAAAATATTCAACGTGTGAGTTGAGTCAACCGGAATTGAAATAAATCCTTCACCAGGATTGTGCACCGTGCCAGGAGTTCCTAGCCCAGGTGATCCATTGATTCGGCCGCCCATAGGCTGATACTCCATTAACGGCATCGTCAATTCATCCACCCGCTGGCGCGGAGGGCCATTCTCGACTAATATCATCCTAACCCCAACGAGAGTGAGATAGTGTTTCCCTGACTCACGGTTATCCTTAATAAGTGATTCAAAGTTCTGTCGCAGTAGGTATCCCATTACCGCATTCATCTTTTGAGTCGGAGATAACGACCTTGAAGGCATGTCGCCAAAATGCGGCAGTAAAGTATTATTAACCCAATCAGAAAAGCTTCCGCCAAAACGTTCATTCAATTCTTGCGGAGAAGGCAATCCTTGCTGGGCGGCATATGCTTCTTACTCGCATGAAGTACTGTCTATCCGAGTAAAGTCTCGGAAATGATCATCCGGATCCATTCTTATAACAATAGCATTCTTTGCTTCGGAAAATAGAATGGGAGCAGAAAAACTAGTTGGAGTTATGGAATATTTTTCCAACTCAACCATATAATCAAACTTCCTTAAAAAAATTCTGGACTCACCATTATCCTCATCAAATTCCCATTCACTTATTGTCTTAACGACATTGTCATCATCTTCTTCTACCCAGTACGAGTAAGACATGTCCTTTTTTAAACACAAGTATTCATTGGTGCGGCCATAGTTCCGTTTATACCGTCCAAAAGCTTGATCTTTAGAAACGGAATGTTCTTTTAGGTCACAACCGAACAAGCAGAGAAATATCAATAACGCAATTATATTATTTTTCATTTTATCGTCCTGGTCTACTGATTAAGAAAAATTGATATGTTGTAGAAAGAAGTTGAGGTTGTAAAGTCGGCCCCCTGCTATAGTTCACATTTACTCCTGTTAAGTCTCCTACATGACCGAACAGTGAATTTATGGTCATCTTATTCATAACAAGAATGCTCAAGGAACCATCGGATGCCAGCGATACGTGTGCTGTATAGCCCCCTGTTGTTATTAACATAGGATCCTTTAGTGCCTGCATATGTCTTTCAGCTAGCCCCTTATCATTTCGTATATAATTTCCATTCTTATCTATGGGACTGAATCTATACATGTGCCGTATCGGGTCTTTTCCTCCTTTTTGATAGAATTTATTAATTGCTTCATCTATTCCAGGTGACATATTAAGTGCATTAGATTCAGGCGAATTAGGACCATAGACTTGAATGACTGGTCCTGTTCCTGTCAAGAATCCCAACACATTCCCAACTGCACTCCAAAAAGTATCTGGCGGATTTCCTTGTTGAGCACCCTCCCATACGAACGTCGCTTTCGCTCCACCTTCGATAACTTGCCCGTTTTCCCCGTATATCACGTAGCCTTCATCAACCCAGTATCCGCCGGCTCCTTTAAAATTCTCGAAGTCTTTCGCCCAGTCCATAAACGTCAGATCCGCTGCATTGGGCTGGCTTCGTCGCCAAGTATTATAATTCATGCCAGGAAGGTATTCACGTCCGCCACCACCATAAGCCTGGCCTCCCGAAGGATCGTTCATCAAGATTGGACTGTTTAGAGCGTAATTGTAGACTGAATGAGTCCCATACATAGCCGCATATGGATCAACCTGTAGCATCCTCCCAATTGTCGGGTCGTAGTTACGATAATGCATTTCGTACCATCCTGTTCCCGAATTTAACTCGTTGGCCGCATTATACAAATAACTATTTGAATGCCCTTCTCTCGTCCAACTGGTTCCCGCCTGAAGCCCAAACGGATAGTACTCATTGTACTGAATTACGTTTGTCGGGGTGTACGTAAAGGTAACGTCGTCAAAGTATGCTTCTACATATGTAGGATTTTCGTTAGACACATATGCATAGGCATAACCCTCCTCTCTAACCGTATATTCTCGCATCATGTAATCATGATCGGTTTTTGTAGGGTTCGTGCCACCAGGCTGATGACCCCCGTTGATTTGCTCAAACGCAACATCGAGTAAGTTGTAATTTTTATCAAGCACGATGATTGTCACGAAAATTTTTGGAAACGTGGTGCCTCCGGGACCGTTGCCACCATTCACAAGAGTTCCGTATGAAGTAAGCCCCTCATAAGCCATTGCAGCCTCGCCCGTCGAACCTGCATTTAGTCCGAAAGCCCCTGCTAATGCCGTACTAAAACTCGTCAAATCGATGCTTGAAGGTTGTGGATTATAGTATTTCGCATACGCTTCGATCTTAACCTTATCACCTGGAAAAACTTTAAAGCTTTTGGCCACACCAACCTTCCCATTATATCCCCCGTTGAGCAGGTTCGAGTACGTGCTTGGTGGCGCAGGAGTGGTACGGTTAAACAAATCCCAACCACTTCGAAGAGCCCCAGTTGGATAATTCTGTACATTAGCGTTCGTCGCGCTTTCGAAGTTTGCTGTGGTCACCTGCGCAGCTGGCATAACTGAACTAAAGACGACCCGCGTATTTCCCTGGTGATCGGAGATCGCGTACTGATATTCAAAAGAACTTCCCGCCTTCACTACACGACCTTCAGGCGATCCGAAAAATGCGAGACTCCCATCGACGTAGACAAAATTATCAACATACCTAGTAGTAGTGGTCGGCGATGAACTTCCTGTCGCATAGCTATCCATCGCCAATTTGATCCCCGCCGCATTGTAGGTATAGGTGATTTTTCTGCCATCATTAAACTGAACCTGTATCGGCTTCCCATCAAGGTTATACGAGATGGCACTAATATCTTTATTGAGGTCTGATAGTAAACGACCAGTGGCATCGTACTCAAAATCGTCCGATGACCCGCTTCCCCCGTTATCGAATCCTGTAGGACCCGATGAGTCGACTACTTTTAGCAGGCTGTTGGCATCTGTACTGCTATATGTGTAAGTCAAATTATCCATCAATTCATTAGTGTACGAAGCCACAAGGGATGAAGATAATTGATGCTTTCGTTGCTTTCGTTGAAGCGTCTTAATGTTTCCATTTAAATCATATGTCACCAATTCGTCGTGAGCATTTACCTCCTTATTCCATGACGAGGTCCCACGAACTTGGAAAACCGCGGACGTAAGTTTGTTACTTTTGTCATAAGTCAACTTATAACTTCGTTGATTAGCCACACCCGTTGTGGTCCCCGGACTTTTCCATTTTATAGCCGAAATATTTCCATTAAATCGGGAAGTATTATTTAGACCACTTTCCACGCCATTGTAAAGAAATTCCATCCCAAAATAGTCATTTGTGTCGTCGTTATTTTCTCCGGTAGTAAGCTGGGCATTGTTAATCGACGCAAGCTGCCCCAATATGTTATAGCGGAAGTCAACGGACTGGACAAATACTCCGCTGCCAACCGATCCCATTTCATGAAGCTTCTTGTCCACAAGTTGGCCTAGTGCATTATACTCATACTTCACCAAAAGAATTTCAGTCCCACCGTTTAGGCTCTGCAACACCTTTGTCGGCCTTCCACCTGCGTCATACTCTGTACGGGTCACGGTGGTCACCTGATTTGTTCCTCCCCCATGGTGAAAAGTTTTTGAGATATTTAGTCTTCCCAGGTGATAGGTGTTTGTGGTGTGATCCGCAATAGTCGAATTTAGGCTATTATTCTTTTTGACCTGGATTGGGCGACCATACTGGTCGTAGAATACATATTGGATCAACCAATTGGCGCTGTTCTCAATGGCTACTTTAGACCCAGTGGAGCGTCCAAATGTTACACCAGGCAGGCCTTCATGGGGCAGGCTCTGGGTGGTATATGTGAGATCTGCCGTCCCATTATTGTCGAAGTCATGATCATCAAAATAATTGACAGTCCGGATTTCGATGTTGGCCGTCGGGAATGCCCGATTGCTGAAGCCATGCGCCGTAGAAGATTGTTTTATTTCAAAGTACTGGTCTGTCGAGTTATAATTCTTCCCGTCCAATAACAGCTGTAATGAAGAACGGCTGGTATTAACATTATCTGTATAATATCCGGTCATCACTGGCCTTCCTTTGCCATCATACTTTACAAATCCCCATTTATTTTGGCTTCGTTGATTGGCGTCCTGCGTAAGTACGGGTCTGTTAAGCTGATCATAAACCAAATATTCCCAACCCGAGCCCGGGATTTTTCTCTCTATCAGCCTCCCTCTTCGGTCGTAGTTGAACTGATAGATGTACTGATTTCGAATGGTTTCGTTTGCGATCCATCCCGAAGACTTCAACGCGGCGACGCCTTTAGGCTGGATAATAAACTTTAGTTGGCCAAATTCATTGTAGCAATAGTACGTTTGGATATACGCCACCATTACACCTTCAGTGGTTTTATCCAATTGCGTTTTTTTAGCAATAATGTTCCCTTTGGAATCTTTAAAAACAATTTCTTTATTACCATCAGGGTCAATTGTTTCGATACGTTCAAGTTTATTGGCTTCATAGAATCCGGGACTGCTGAGATCAGAGTTGAATTTCCGGACCTCTTCCGCTTCGCTGGCAACAGCTCCGGTATTGAAGCCGTATGCTACACGGTTTGTTTTTCCTGTTCCTGGCTGCCTTGCGGTTCCAATTCCGCCCTGTTCCTTGAGCCTGCCTAGTGGCGAGTCTTCATACACAGATAAATTAAACGGAGACGCATCGTTCGCGACTTTATCGTCACTTTGTGAATAGAAGCTCGTCAATTCAGCAGTGTAAGACGAGTGAAAACTTCCGTCAGTCGTGCTGGCTGCATATGGCAAATACTTCTTGGAGTTCCTTCCCCAACTATCGAATTCGTTTACTGACACAATATCTTTTCCATTTGGGCTTCCTCTCAAAACCACTTGCTGGCGAACCCATCCTCTTCCGTCAAGATATGTGTTCACGGTAACTTTTTCAGAGTCAGTCAACGTTGCAATTGATGAATCGTCCTTTTTCCCATGAACATGAATTATGTCGGTTTGGACGCGAGCACTTGTGGCGAATGGAACAACTGTCGCTATCACCTCACCGATATCGCCGGAGCAATTCGTTTGTTTGTCTTGCGCGCGAACATAGAAAGACATCGTTGTAGATATCGGCGGCGTGACAAAATGTACACCACTTCCGAGTTTGTTGACCTGGTTCTCGGCGTTACTTAATGAATTATACCAATTCATTCTATAGCGCGTTGTATCGACATTACTATCGCCCCAGTACACTTGGATCCCATCTTGAAAATACGCACCATGAGATCCCCATAACTCAGCACTTCCGGACCCATAAATCGTTCCAACGGAATGAGCAGAGGCAATTCCTGGCTTTTCATACACAGATGCGATTACCTGCGTTCGACCTGCCGAATAACAATCGGTGATCTCATCCCATGATGCTACAAAGTACCCTGTCGTTTCGGTAAGTACTGGCGTTGTAAAGGATGAACCGGAATGCAGCTCTTCGCCACCGACCGGTGAAGAGTACCACAAAACAGTGTGACCTGGTGAACCAGGACTGGCAGTCAAAGTTACCGATCCGTCACCACACCTTTCACCATGCGAAATAGAAGTTGGAAGTGAAGGAGCTGGATTAACTGAGATATTGATCGCGGTTCTGGTCGACGATTCGCACCCTCCATCAGGATTGTAGGAGGTGACATAAAAAGATGTTCCACTGGATACGGACGGAACGTGATACGATAACCCGGTGCCAACAAGTGCTCCCCCAGTGGGAGCATCATACCAACGACATGTGGTCCCGCCTGATGCTGGTTGCGCAGTCAAAGTTATCTCCTCAAGGGCACATACAGCATGACCGGGCCCCGTAGCAGCAGAAAGACTCGTGGTCACAGAGGCGGTTACAGGCACGCGAGGCGACACCTGACCTGTCGTGCTATTCCATGATTCGACATAGTATGTCATCGTTGTTGAAATAACGGGAGTCGTATAGGTGTTTGTTTCTGCTAAAAAGGTCCCACCAGCAGAAGCTGAATACCAACGAACCTTATTCCCTCCCGCACCTGGCGTAGCACTCAATACTACCGAACCGGGTCCGCAACGGGTTCCATCGACCGGGGTTGGGGCTCCCAACATTATGGTTATAGACCGCTCTGAATAAAATCCGGAAACCTCATCATAAAACGCGATTTTCCCGGAAGTCGTTCTAGATATGGAAGCGTAATAGGTTGAGCCGTTGGCCCAGGTTGAATGAATGGTACCTGAGCCCGTAACTATTGACCACATCGGTGCCGCAATAAAGCTTCTTGTGATCGAATATGTATTTGTCTCACCAACAATGACAGTGATCGGCCCTTCAATAAGACTTTTTTGTGTAAATCCAGTTTGGGCAAGACCCATTGTAAGAAAAACTACTGCTATGATTTTCACGATCTTTTGCATTGCTAGTGGCTGTTCAATTCAAGGAAGAATCTCCTTTTAAGGCCGTCTTTCCACGCGGAAAAATCAAGAAGCAAATAATATGATTCGTTTTCCCTGCCTAGCTTACCTTGCCCTACGAAATCTTTGAATGGGATTTCGAACGCAACTTCGCCATCGACAGACAAGTCTTCCCATGCGCCCTTGAGATTCTTTAGCGCCATATTTCGTTGGTCATCTTCCGATTCAACACGGAGAACTGACTTCGATATTACAACAGTCAGCGTATCTTGGATTTGTTGACCGCTATATAGGTCAATACTTCTTTTGGAAGTAAACTTTACAGGGGCGTTCAGAACGGTCGATTGTGCCCCGCAAAGCCAAGGGGTAAAGAGAAAACAGGCCAGTAGTACGTAATATATTTTCATATGAGATAAAACAAGGCTTGCTTAGGGGATATAAGTCACTTGCATCGTCGGAGAATTCCCAACTCCACTCGAACACGTGACAACGCATTTCACTTCATATGTGACACCATCGGATCCCGACTTTACCACGTATTCCGCTGAATTTAAACCCACGTCGATCCAAGCAGATGATCCAACATCCCGGCGTTTCCATTGATAGCTACTTGTCCCTAAGCCTTCATGCGTAACCTTGAATATTACGCCTGTACTTGTTGGACTGGTGGTGATCGAAGAGCAATGGGCAATTACATCGGGAAATCCCCCAACAAAATAAATAGTCCCTTTTGCACAGATTTCAATATTGAATGGTGACTCAACAACAGCAACACTCCTGGTAATAGACTTTGACCCATATGTTGGACTTGAAACTTTTAGTGTTACTGGATAGGTCCCTGTAGACTCAAAGGTGAACGACTCAATTGGTGAGCCTTGTTGGAAACCTTGTCCAAAGTCCCATTCGTATGTTGCATCCGTTACACATTCATTTGTTTGTGCTGTGAAATTGAAAGGAATACCCGGTAAAGCGGAGAAAGGATGTGGGACGGAGAAATCTGCTACCAGCGGCGTTTCTTCACCATAAAAGTAAGCGTTTCTTTTTACCAGGTCACGGTTCTTGTCGTATAAGAACCGCTCCCGGCCAAGACGGTCAAATTCCGTAAATGAACCTTCGCCATGCGCCGTGGACACTGAAGCAATCCCGAAAGGAAACTTATACGTAAATGCTTGCAACTCCGCATGCTCTGGAAAGAAAAAGATATCGTCCAGAACGGGAACCAGCGTCGTAAGCAATCCTCCCGGCGCCGGACTACCGGCGGGTGGCGCAGATAAACCCGCAGCCACAATTTCAATTCTGAAATTGGAGGCATTGACTGACGTCACAGGTATTTGCCGGTGGACAAACTGGAATTGTGACGACGTAGAAGGAACAGAGATCGTCGTTGAATAGTATGTCGCTGTTGCGGCGGTATTCTTTAGTGAAACATTCAGTGTGATTGCCGTATTGGATTTAATCCAAAAGGAAATTATATACTTTTCTACCGGGGCTTTCGCTATATTACGATAAAGCATCACGGACGGATGAAACGCCTTTGATCCGGATCGTCCGGCGCCATAGTAGGCCGTAGAGCTTTGAAATTCCACGCCTGTCATCGTTTCGAAATCTGAGACTGCGATCTGCGCATCACTTACATTCTTTCCGGTGAGCACCGGTACCTTCGAATTGAATCCGTAAGAAGTTGTTACCAGTTCCCGGGATATTGGATCAAATCGATTTTTGACTTTTCCCTCAACAGTGTATGAAATTATTGAATCGAGTTTTTGATAGCGCGGGTCCATCCGGAGTTTGTAACCGTTTGAATTAATGATCGAGGAGTGTTGAAAACTGTCGATTCGGATGCTCTTTTCAAGCGAAAGAGACCATTTTGACCTCACGTGAGGACGGTTCATTCCCATTGGATCAAGCCTGATGATACTTCCCCCAACAACCCGAGCTTGGGCGCCCTCCTTTGTAACCGTATTGACCTGCTCGATCGGAACCCCGTTACGATGCTCGTTCTTTAAAGCCGTGATCATCAAGGGTTCCGCTGACCCGCTAGACACACTGATGTAGTCCGCGGGATATTTCATTTGAGTTCCGTATACAATCCCGTCACCTCCGGTTCGCTCAATCTTTGTAACGAGGCGATGGTTAGGACTTTCATAAAAATACTCTGTTGATTCGCTCAGAAATTTCTGTCCGGTTGCATCATTGGCGTCAAATGTCTTGACCGTTTCTTTCTTCACGACTTTCTTCGCTTCCGTAAGGAGAAAATATTTCCCATAGAAAAAAATCTTACTTAAATTATCTGAGCCTGCATACCTCTCATGCCTAAGACCTGACACGTTAAAAGGCGAAGAGCCGGATTTGTAGAGATACTGATAGCTTTTTGTAGTCTCCCTTACCAGCTTTCCAGACTCGCTAAACTCCTGAACCCTCGAGTCTAATCCTCTTTCATAGTCGAAATCCGGATTTACCGCGTGAGGAAACATCCATGGGCCGCCAGCAGAAACAATGCCCATAGAAACGGAGGCATTACGCGCGAATCTGTTAGTTGTCGCTTTCCAGGAGCCCTTGACAAACTTTCCATAAGTGCCAGGGAGATCATATTCATATCTCGCAGATCCTGCACCGGGCCTTTTTACAGTAACAACAGTATATCCAACCGGACTTCCGAACGTTGTTTCTCCAACGGTTAGATCTGACGAGGTCCTCACCGTCAAGTATTGCCATTTCTCCGATGTAGTCATCCCGGGAGTCTCCCACGTCTTATCGTAGGAGCTTCCACCCGGGCTCTTCCATTTTAATGCAGGCATTGCCAACATCGGTCTCCGGATCAATCTTCCAGAAGATAATCCGGTCGTCGGATCTTTGTATTCGAATGTCTTTTTTATCGGGATGGAGTTGAATCCATCGAAGTATTCAATCGAGTGGATCCGGAGCCCACCAGCCGTAGCATTAGTATTTGTTCGTTCATCCAGATATTGGTTCGGTTCAAAGAAGAAGGTGGTTACCCCACCCATGGGATTAGTCAAAGACTGAAGGGTACCATCCAGCATGGCGATACCGCTATGACGGCTAGAGCCTGGCAGAATGATTTCTTGGCCTATGGGATTTTCAATTCTTGTATACCTATATCTTTCTGACTCGGCTTCATCTGGGTAAATATATAGTTTAGGAAAAAGATGCTTGTTGGAACGCATGCCATTTGGGAAACCCCATAAGTCGATTCCCAGGCCGGTTGCATAGAGATAATTGCCTGGACGATAGCTCGGACCATTCCAGATACCCCTGTATGTGAATTTCGTAGCGGGCATTCTCAAGCACCCAGAGTATTCAGTTAAAGACTCCAAGAATTGCTCAGTCTTTTCCACTTCGTGGTGTACTTTATCATATGTAAGCATCACCGGGAGGTATGAGAAATTAAAGGTCTTCACAAGTTGTTCAGACAAAGTTGGCCCCCGCCGCGTATCGCTGATCTTTATTTGTTGCAGTGTACCATAATACTGGAATTCGGTTAACGGGCCATCCGAGGACGTGATGCTACTTATATAGGCACGGCCGACCCGCTCATTTACATGATAGATGGTTGGGGTGATAATGTCTGATGGATTAGCATAGAACGGGTCCGGATATTGGTATAACGCTATCTGAACAGGCCGATCGTTGTCAATGGTTGGAAAAGCGGTATACGCAAAGGTAATATGATCGCCCAATGGAGAGTCTATGCGGGTCAGCTTCCATTCCCTGGTATAGGTAACCTGTTGTTTATAAAGCTCGTATTCCGTTGTCCTGTATGAATCAGCATTGGCGTACGGACTAGCAAAAGTCGATTTGCTTACACTTACCTTATAATCAAAGGTGTATAAGTGTCCCGTATTTGTCTTAATTGTGAATCCAGTGATTCGTCGATCAGATGCATCCGTATAGTTGACAGTGATTTGAATATCCTCATAGGGCATCGTCCGCACAATAAGCCCATTATCGATTACAAAACTGCCAGACATTCCACCAAAACTGTACGAAAAAACATCGGGCTCGGTATCGACCAGATAATTAAACCCGTTAATCTTTGCATAATCAGTCCCTTCTCCAACTTCTCGCACCCCCGCGAGCGTATCCGCGGCCGGAGAAAAGGCTCCAATATCGCTTGCGATGCTCACACCGACGCTGTTATTGTAAAGCCAACCTTTTACAGTAGACTGATATCCCACATCGTCCGGAAACGTTCGGACTTCACGGGTAATCGAGCCCCCAGCCGCAATGTTCCACCCAGCTCCATAAGGAGAGGTAATTCGTACATTATCTGCGTTATATGACAATGCAACACTCTCAGAAAGGTCACCGCTCGTAACTGTCCAAATTGGAATTGAAATCGACGGCTTTCCGACAAACATGTTTACCGGAATTTCGTGCTGCCCAAAAAGGGGCAATACGAATAAAAAAAGTATGAACGCCGTCACACAAACATTGCAAAACCTCATAGAGAATATATATAAGACGATAATTGTGTTATACCAATGCGATTATCTCCTCACGGTCGGACAATATCAACCAACGATAGAAGTTGATTCTATCAAACTTATCCGCCAGGGAGAGTAAATATTCAATCGATTTCTTTCTCGAACGCGTGACCGAGTCAGCACGCAACTAATTCAATTGTACACATCCGTTAATCGAATTCCCACAATGTATTACATCCATCAGCGTGCAAAGGAATCTCTCCAAAAGTATGGCGCCCAGCCTTTCAAAGCAAGCGCCATTTATTTTTTTTTAACCTTACCTGGAAATATTACTTCATTCGAAGTTAGCTCTTATCACCTACCGGATTTATCAGGTAAGCAATCTCAGGTAGATCAGTAACAACTACTACCAATGGTTGGCCATGTCTACTGTGCGAAAACCGTTGAATGGCCTCGCGGTTTTTTCAATGGTACTACTAAGCTAGAAGATCAGATTCTGAACATCCTCACTTGGACAGAGTGGAAAAGTGATCAGGCCATCCAAAAGAAACAAGACGGTATTGACAAGGAACTTTACGTGCAAAAAAAAAGGAATCCGAGCGATTCATGGATTTAATCAAAGATGCCAAGCGATACGAAGAAGCAAAGCTTCGCGCTTATGTTGAAGAATTAGAGCGACGTGCTGCTGATTCTTCGAATGAAAAACGCTAGATTATATCGTCTGAGCGAAGGCGAAAATTGACTGGTATGATCCATCCGTCAATGCGCCAGATGAAGCACTCGCTAGATTTAATAGGGATAGTATAAATTGGAGGTACCCTTTTTTCTTTAAAGGCAATTTCTTTGAAAAGATCTTCCCTTATTCAGTCGGTGCATACTTCTCTACCGCCTTCTTCAACTTTTCCTCAATCCTTTCGCGAAGTTTTCTCGGTTTGATCACTGTTATGCATTCACCGAAGCCTAGAATCTCCCGCTCAAGTTCGTAGTTAAGAACGACGTCAATGGTAATTTCAATGCCCTCAGGCGACTTTGCTACAATCTTCTGAGTATGGTGAAATGGTTTCGTAATCACGTAGGGTGCATTGCTACGATCTATTGCCAGATGAACTGTTTGCGGTCTGTTGCCTTCATTCACGGTAACACCGATTACATCTTTGTAGTATTCATTAGCATCGAATTTTACGTTGTCGATGTATTTTACCGAGGATACTATCTGAATTGCTTTGATGCGGTCAAGGGCTAACGTAACCATCGGCTCTTTGCTACTCTTTCGGCCGAGAACAAACCATCGGTTCCGATACTCCTTTAGTAAGTACGCGTGGAAATTAAACACATTGGGCGTCCTTGCCTTGAATGATTGATAGGTTAATTGAGTTACCTGTTTAGTCCTAATCGCCTGATACATGGGATCGATAAATTCGATCCCTCGCAAATTTTCATTGGTCTCCAAGTGAACGATTGATCTGCCATCCAATCCAGCGCTGTTGACTCTGTCTTCAAGCCCTTGAATAACCCCAGACATATGTTGAAAATGATTGAAACCCTTGAAGTGCTTTAAGATATCGATTGCCTCTGATAGTTTTTCAAGGTCAGCTTTAGAAAGAGGATTCTTTTCAATAGTGTACTCGGGATCATCATAGACATAATACTTCTTTTCTTTTATAATGATCGGAGCATTATATCCCAACTTGTCGCTTCGCATCAGTTGAATGTCCATCTGCACAGTGCGTCTACTAACCCCTTTGTCGATGCCTTCATATTCATATAGGGCCTCCGAACAAGCCTTAATCAAATCTTCCAATGTCCACCTTCGTCCGCGGTTTTGGAGGCATTTGTCTATGGTACGCAGTCGAATTAGGGCGTTTCGATTAACAGGCATAGCGGAATTTTCAATAAAAAAACAACAAAATTACCACCTGCGCAAAAAGATTGCGCACTTACCGCTATTCTTTGCAATGTGTTCTTACAGCCTTGAAAGCTATGTCTGGGCATAAAAGTCTAATCGTGTAGGTGTATAGTAAAGGTTTAAAAAAAGAGATGTGCCATTTCATAACAGCGGTGATTGATAAAAAGACAAACCTCGACAGCTTGAATGCGCTTGGAAAAGAGTATATAATCTCATTTACCCGATGCAGCAATCAATACGTGGAGGAACAGCTACGTGACAACGAACAGTACCTTGCCAAGCATTGCAAGTACTGCGATTGCGGTACTCAGTTGGGAATGCTTACAAGGGAGCAGTCTCCAGACCTAATGATGATTGAAAAGCGAGACATTGAAAAGCTGCAAAGAAAAGGATGGAGCGAAAACAAGATCAAGCGATGGATCGCTGATCGTGAAAAGAGTATTGAAAAGGATAAAGCGCGGTATGAGAAGCTTATAAATGGACATCACGCAGACGTCTACAATTGGCTCCTATATTTCAATAAAGTACTATCCGAAAGCCAAATGACACACATCGGACTTTTGCTTCACTGGTATAAAGGTGCCACTCACAGCGAAAGAATAAAAATCAAGGACCGAAGAAAAATATTGATGACCGAACTGACCGAAGAGGTCCTTTTAAAAATGGAAGAGGACGTCATCTATGATATCGTAGGTGCCTGTTGACTATCGCCGAGTTGTCAAAACCAGTGAACGGAACTCCGGTGACACAAAAAAAGTGGAATTTTCCTGTAACTGCGCAAAAGATTGCGCAGTTTACTATAATATTTGAATCATGGTAGCCAAAGAGGACATTATCGAAATAAGATTAGATGCAAGCAAATTCTTGACATGGAAGACGTTCCATTCCTATTTCCAACGTAAGTTCGGTTTTCCGGATTTCTACGGATGTAATATGAATGCCTGGATCGACTGCATGAGGGACTTGGACAAACCGGAGTTCGGTATGGTAAAAACCATTTCAGTTAACAAGGGTCAATATGCTGTTTTCAGAATTCTGAATGCCGATACCCTGAAGTCGAAATCTCCGGATATTTACCTGGCCTTAATTGAATGTTGCGCCTTTATAAATCGAAGCAGAGTTGAAGGCGGCGAGTTACCATTAGTATTTCTATCATTCTGAATTATCATGTTACTGACAATTTCAACAACGCACAGTTCTGCAACTGATTTGAGTTTCCTGCTACACAAACATCCAGCACGGCTCCAATCAGTTGAACTTTCCCAAGGTACTGCGCACATTTTCTACCCACATGCTGATGACAATCGGTGTACCGTCGCATTACTTCTTGAGATCGATCCGATCGGGCTTGTGCGGAAGTCTGGCGATGGCGGGCCCGATTCCTTTACACTCGGACATTATGTGAACGATAGACCCTATGTTGCGTCATCTTTTATGAGTGTTGCTATTGCCAAAGCCTTTTCAACGGCCATGAACGGAAAATGTGAAAAACGACCTGAGCTTGTTGAACAGGTAATGCCTTTTGACGTGACCGTTTCAGTGATTCCCGCATCAAAGGGTGGTGAGTTTCTGATCCGAAAGTTATTTGAACCGCTTGGATACACGGTTTCATTAGAACAATACATTCTCGATGCGAAGTTTCCTGAATGAAGGGCGCAAGCCATCAATCCCACATGTTCATTAAACAATTAGCTGTTCCGATTTCTGGTCGATAGCAACAAGCCAATTGCCGAGGCGATGATGCACGAGGTATTGGGGTAGAATCAGAGAATCAGACGATACAGACAGTGAAGATTGTCGTCAGGATGAGGACTCGGTGGCTTTCGATTTCTTCTTTAGGGGAAACTCAAATCCGAATCGTGAGCTCATGACATCACCATACGGACTCTTGTGCTTTGGATCGTAAAGATTGAACAGGATGAAGGCGGTACCTTTGACTCCTTTCAAGAAACGGTATTCTTTCTTTATTCCCGCCATGGCCGTCCATACCCATTCGCGGTAACCCTGGTCAGGTCGTGGGGTGGTGAAGGCAGGAGGTACGACTGTGTCAAGGCATTCTACTTCAACGCGACCGGAGAAACCTTTCCATACCTTGGCTTCGCCAAACCAACGAGGACCGTACACGACGAATTTCGAAATGAAGTGATCGCACGGCGTAGAGTAGCCAATGCGTTGATTCCAGCCGATGCCGGAGGTGAGCCTGCCGCTGATGCGGTAGCCGATGTAGGGATAGACATCCAGGAACAGATCACCCTTGCGGAGGATCTGGAATGCCACGCCTGGAACGATCCGTTCAATGAAAGGTTTATCCCGCATCGCGTTCGGCGGACGTTTTTTCAGTTCGCTCAAGCTGTTCAGGCTTTCGTACTTCATTTTGTATTTCGACATCTTCTCCATCGCGGACTGAAGGACTTCTTCCTTGCCGGCGAAATGGTTTACAGCCTTTTTTACCGCCTGTTGCTTCACTTCCTCTTTGAGGGCTTCAGGGTCTTTCATTTTTTCGGCAGCTTCCATAAACTCGTTATCCTGAATGCCCTCGGCTAGCTCGAGCTGGTCTTTGACGTCACTAACTTCAGAGATCCGGTCCCCCATAGAATTAATCACGCCATCGGCATCCGTAGTAGGTGTCGTGGCGCTGGACAGCACCTTCTCCCCTTTGCCCAGATAAGACTTGATGTTTTCCAGTTTGTCCATTTCAGGAAGCTTGACGGATTCGCTGATGGAAGCGAGGTCCGGCGACAAGTCCAGATTTTGTAGTTTATGGACTGCGAGCTCCGGCATTTCGGGTATATCCTGGTTGGCAAAAGTCATTTCAGGCAGGTCAGCACGGGGAAGAGCAGGGATATCGACCTGATGCAGGTCCGAAACTTTATCGGTGAGTTCACTTCCCGGAAGATCTGGGGCAGGTATATTGGGCGAAGTTATATTTTCCAGCCCTAGTTTTTCGGCCACACTATTGCGCCATGTATCTAGTTTTCCTCTTGTCTGGGTGAGTAGCTCCTGCTTCTTGTTTTCAACCTCTTGAACTAGTGCATCCTTCTTAGCCATGAGGCTATCGAATTTTTGCAGATACGGCAATGGAGGCAAATCCAGGTTCCGCAGGCTGTCGATTTTAGAAACCAGATCAAGCGAATCCACGTGATAAACCATTCCAATCCGCGATTCCAGCGAATCGGACCATACGTTCAGCTTGATCGAATCAGCCGCATACTGCATTTCAGTCAACCTGGCGAGGCTGTCCAGCACCAAGGCCCGGGACAATGGTTCTTGCTGGGCCCGCGATGAAAGGGCTCCCAGGACCAACACAACGGTTAAAGTAACGACAACGGGTTTCATGAGGGGAAGATCGGGAAAATTTAGGGTTCAATCGCACGATGTTATCAACCTTTTTCACGCTCAACAGAAAAACCCTAAGTGTCAAGTAGGTGTTTCCCCAGTCTTTCAAAAGATTTGATTCTTCCCGGTCAAAATTTAGTCTGGTTCAATTTTGATAGCTCTACATCCACCTTTGTACGCCCTCGATTAATGTAAGTGTGCTTGATCTTCTCAATATCCTCCAGGTTCGCACTGTCGAACATGTCCGGCTTTTTAACAATCCAATTTACTCTGGCATCTAGAAACAACTGGCAATAGCCACCAAGTTGAAGTATTGTTACTAAATCATGAATTTCTCTATCAACAAGGGAGAATACCGTGTTTCGAAAAAACCAATACCTAATTTTTCCAAAAAAACCTAAGTTATTTTTATGTCTCTCAATGAAGCTCTTTATTTTGTTATTAGTTTCATCGTCACGAAACATGTAAAAGGATTCTGTTCCGGGGATCGATGAATAAAAGTTTGATGGAACCATTACTTCAATTTCCTCTGCCTTTAATCTTATTCTTAATGCGAGCTTCTTAAATTGAATGTAAATCTTCATGGCGTTGTCTATTGATTATCATCGCTTGATTAGTTAATATTTCATCACCAACCTACACTAATGCTACCTGACACATTTGAATCAATCCCTGATTTTATACGATCAGTTAAACTCTGATCAGTGAACATGGAAAAACCAAGATCAACTAATCCATAGGCAACTCCATAAACAGGGAATGCAATCATTAAACCAGTATTAATAGCCTGGAATCCATCGCCAGCTGTTAGCTGTCCATCCTGAAAGATATCATATACATTAGTAGCGACCCCAAGGGCCCCAAGAGCAGGAGCAGCTTTACTTAAAGTATTTGCAGTTCTAATTGCTGTTGTAGAACTGACTCGCCCAATGTATAGAGCATTATTCCCTCTTGAGAGATATGATTTAAATAGATTCTTCTTCAAATAAAGTGGTACGTCTCCTCTACCTCCCTGCAATCTTCCAAAGTATCCTGCCGCATCAAATGTTGGTTTTAAAGCTGCGATTGCTAATTCTGCCGAGCCGTTCCATTCTGAAAATCCGAATATCGCTTGTAGTGGCGCACCTTGCTGGGCATCATCAGGCACCCACCGCGTTTTCACCCCACCCTCTATAACCTGGCCTTTGTCACCATATATCACATACCCTTCATCCTGCCAATATCCGCCACCTCCAGTATAATTCCCAAAGTCCCTAGACCAATCCATGAAAGACAGATCAGCATAATTCGACTGGGTCCGTCGCCACGTATTATAATTCATTCCTGGAACGTATTCCGAACGACCGGCATAGGCTTGCCCCCCCGTTGGATCATTGAATACAATCGGACTATTAACCGCATAGTTATACGTAGTATGCGAAGCATACATCGCCGCAAAAGGATCCACCTGTAGCATCCGCCCCAGCGTCGGATCATAACCACGATAGAACATTTCGTACCAGCCCGTGGTTGTGTTCAGTTCATTACCTGCGTTATAAAGAAAATTGTTTGAGTGATTCTCTCTTGTCCAGCTGCTGCTGGTCTGCAGCCCGAATGGATAGTATTCATTGTATTGGATTACTTTGGTAGGCGTATGCGTGATCGCCACGTCGTCAAAATAAACATTCACCGGGCTGTTGTTCGACACGTATAAAAATACGAAACCCGGTTCTTTTACTGTATACTCTTTTGAGAGAAGATCGTGTGCCACATTGGGAGAGACGCCTATCTGTTGCGCATTGGGATCGATTTGATCCCACGCTGCGTCCAGCAGTTTCCAGTCCTTATCAAACACGATGACATTTACGAACGCTTGAGGATTTGGGTTTTGTTGGGCTCCACCATCAACAAATCCGCCCCATGTGTTCAAAGCATACGACGGTGTACCCGTTTCGCCCGGGGCGGGTGCAGGTAGGTTAAATGCTTGAAGCAAAGCGGTTGCAAATGCCATCGGGTTCGATCCTCCGCCCGACTCGTATTTCGCATAAGCATTGATCTTAACTTTGTCTCCAGGATAAACAATAAAACTCTTTCCGACTCCAATTTGTGAATTGTATCCGCCGTTCAAGAGCTGCGAGTAGGTTCCTCCGTTCGTTTTATTGAAAAGGCCTAATGAACTTCTGTTCCCTCCTGTAGGGAAATTTTGCAAGGTACCTGGGTCTGCTTCAAATCCGGTTGCGGCTTGGTCCACTGCGGGTGTGACCGATGAAAAGACCACCCGGGTATTTCCCTGGTGGTCGGAGATAGCGTACTGATACTCAAAAGAACTTCCCGTCTTCACTACACGGCCCTCAGGCGATCCAAAAAATGCAAGCCCCCCATCGACGTAGACAAAATTATCGACATACCGGGTCATTGTGGTCGGTGATGAAGCTCCTGTGGCATAGCTATCCATTCCCAATTTAATACCAACGGCACTGTAGGTATAGGTGATTTTTCTGCCATCATTAAACTGAACCTGTATCGGCTTCCCATCAAGGTTATACGAGATGGCACTAATATCTTTATTGAGGTCTGATAGTAAACGACCAGTGGCATCGTACTCAAA